>Ga0209499_1000005_pt1 | contig 260763 bp, 254 predicted proteins | sample C_130208_EF_Meta_FD_187306 | JGI IMG/M metagenome (GOLD analysis project Ga0209499, IMG submission 187306) | Freshwater microbial communities from Lake Croche, Canada to study carbon cycling - C_130208_EF_MetaG (SPAdes) (version 2) | ecosystem: Environmental > Aquatic > Freshwater > Lake...
CGCACTGGGCTATAGGCCACCCGCACCTGAGACGACGGTGGTGCGTTTGACGACAGTGAAGAAATTAAGCGAGACTCAGATCGCTGCGTAACGGACATCAGAACTGGACCAGTTAAAGCGGGTCGGTCAGGCTTGCCGACAGGAGACGCGTGTGAGACTAAAAAAAATTACTTTTTTTCCGGCTATGTTTTACGTTTTGACTGTGCTTTCGGGATGTGTTGCTCAACCGATTCAGGATCCGGAACTTCAAAATATTGTTCAAAACGCCTCTTGGGCACCGATCTCATCCGCTGGAGACGGTGCAATTTGGGCGGTCGACCAAACATCATTTCGTCGCTCAAACGGAATAGTTGATGTTTGGGATTGGACATACAAGCCACTTGTGGGGCCGAATGGCGTTACTACCTTCCAAAATACTATTGGGCCTGCCCACCCAATGAGATTTGATTGCGCTGGGAGGAGGTATCAGCAAAGAGTTTGGGCGCTAGACAAATTCGTAGACGTGGGTTGGCGTCCCGTTTCTCCGGGAAAAATCGACTCTGATATGCTCTCGAAACTTTGCGGCGAAGACCTGCCTAACGGGCATCGACTCGAATGGTTGCAGTCCGGGGGGAATTCCGTTTTCTACTACGTACCAGAAACAACGTATGTGCGTAGTACGTCTCCTAGAATTATCGTCATAGAAAATATTGCGACCTTTACCCCATGGACTAGTGGGTTGCCAGAGGTCACAGTAATTCAAAAGCCGGTATTTTCTTCGGAGGAAATCAATTGCTCCACTTTTTCTGCTCGACAGACAGCGCCTCATCTATTTGGGGAAATCAATCCGACTTCATACAAAGATTGGACCGCAATTGGAAAAGGTTCTGAGTTGGAGCCAATAGCAAGGCGATTTTGTCAGGACTCTGGATTGCAAGTTCGTGTAGAAAATCCAAGGCCGGCTGAACAGTTGCCACAGCCAATTCCCAAGGAATCGGAAAAAATAAATTCAATGCCTATTGAGGCGGCAAAGCGTACATGCAGTGAATTGGGATTCATGGTTGGTACGGAGAAGTTCGGAACATGCGTCTTGCAACTTACAAAATAGCGGCAACGTTTCTGTTGCTGGTGCCCCTTAGTGTCTCTGCGCGAGACCTTGACTCTTATCAGAAGACTTGCGCAGATATAGGGTTCAAGAAGGGCACCACAGCGTATGGCGAGTGTGTTCTAGAGTTGGATCGTCGGGCGTCGTCAACCGTCCCCGACCAGCCGAAACCTCAGATCGGGGCGGCGACAACAGCAAGAGTTTCGCCGGCCAACGTCCCGCCTGTTCGTCAGGCGGAGGCAGCACCAGCGCCACCGCCCGCAATTCGAGGTGACGGATCCCCCGATGATGGGGCATGCCAGTCGTACGGATTTTCGGTTGGTTCGTCCGGGTATTCGGATTGCCGTCTGAAACTGTCAACGGCCCGTATGGAGAATGAACGCGCTCAACGTGAGTACGAGTTGCGTAAGCGACAGTACGATGAACAGGTCGCGGCGAACCACGCCGCCGAAGCCGCCGCGCGTCGGCAAGCAGAATTGCGAAAAGCACAATGTCACTTTCGTTCATCGGCAGCAGCAGCGCAGCCGGGTGCCACTTTGCTTGGCGCTTTCGTAAATATGGCTGCGTGTGAGAACGGTGCCGCAGGTCCTCCAATCGTTCCACCAACTCCGCCGCCACCACCATCCATTGTGCACTGCAACTACAGCGGGAACACAATGACATGTTTTTAGTATGAGCCGCGCATGGACCACGACGTTATTGCCGCGCTAACTGAAGGCCCTTCGCATCGGTTCCGCGATTGGCCCAATCCATTGGTGCCACGCGTTGCAGCTGGCGTATACACGATATGGCGGGGGAGGGAATTTATATACGTCGGCATGTCGGGCCGTGGACTGTCACGAGAGCAGATAGACGAACACCGGAGAACTCAAGGCCGTCAGCGGGGGATCTTTACGCGTCTAGCTAGCCATGCCTCCGGAGTGCGCAGTGGCGATCAGTTCTGCGTTTACGTGGCAGATAGACTTGTGCTGCCTCAACTGACGCCATCGGATATAGAAAGCATTGCAGGCGTTCGCCACTACTTTGACAAACTGGTCAAGGCTTACATTCATGAGAATCTTGAATACAGATTTGCCGAGTCAGAGGACGGTGCGACGGCGGGGCAGTGGGAAGACTCGCTGCGCCTAAACGGATGTAACGGACAGCTGCCTCTCTTGAATGCAGCCAAATCGTGAACGAGACGGTTGGATAGATCCAGGTATTGTTCGTTGGTATTTAATAATGTTCTGATCCGATTAGCTCATGTGGACAAGATAATTGTACGGCTGGCATTCTGCATCGGCTGTTGTTTAAGGAAGAACCTATGCGTCGTTCCCGCGTTTTGCGTCTCGGTGTTGCCACCTCATTAGGGTTAGTTTCTGGCGTTGCCGCCGCTGCTCCGGCGATTACGTCCATCGTGACCAGTTACTCGGCTCTCGGGACCCCAACGGCGATCAACATCTCCGGTATTGGGTTCTGCTCTACAGCGGCTCCGGCGAACTGCGCCACAATCCCAACGGTGACGCTAGGCGGTACTGTGCTTGCGGTCACGGCTGCAAAGGCCACGACGGTCGCGGCAACGCTGCCGCTGCTCGCGAACGGCGACTACCTACTGTCATTGACCGCAGGTACGACTGGCAGTGTGACGTATGGTCTAACAGTCGAGGCACTTGATGCTGGGGCGACCGGACCGACAGGCGCTACGGGGCCGGCTGGTGCTGCCGGTGCTAAAGGCGCAACGGGGGCTACGGGGGCTGCTGGCGCAGCCGGTGCCAAAGGCGCGACCGGAGCGACAGGGCCTACTGGTCCTGCAGGTACGTCAGGCTCAGCCACGGTCAGTATTGGCACAACGACGACAGGCGCGCCGGGTAGCGCGGCGAGCGTTACGAACACGGGCACGTCCACGGCTGCCAAGTTGAATTTCGTCATACCGCAGGGGCCGACGGGCGTGACAGGCGCTCCGGTTTGAATACGATCAACAATTCAACGGCGCAAAGACTTCTCAGCTATAACACCCCGGTCTTTGAATTCGTGTTAAAACTTTGTTTCGAGCTTTTAATCATGGATGAAAATTATGTCTAGGCTTCGAGTTATTTCGCTAATTGCTCTCGCACTGCTGTCATCAGATTTTTCTGTAGCGGCGGAAAAGAAGACGGGCGTGTTAATCGCGGCGATCACCCATGCGAATGCGCTTAATGCCGTCAGCAAAGATTTGACTCAGTCTGCACAAAATATTTTGCAAATGAATGGAAACGTGGGTTGTGACCGTCAGTCACTAGCGGTACAAGAGTTGATGACCGCCGCGACAGATGGAATCCACGCAATTGACTCGGTCGTGGGTCCAGTGATGATACTTGGCGCGATGTCTACGGCAGAGGATCAAAAGGTCGCAGAGGGGGTCGTCTTTTATGAGGTCAACTTCGCGCTCAAGTCACTTGAAAACGCGATTGCCCGTGTGAACAATCGTGCGACCTCCCTTACTTCACAAGCATTGTCATTAGAGTCACAAAGAATTCGTGATTCGCTTGTTAAGGCGCGCGAGGATCTTCAACAAGGCCGGCGCGATCTCTAGGGGAGCGCCGCGGCGGACGTTATCGCGGTGGCGAGACTTCAAGCCGATAGTTCATTCGCTGGGGTTCGCACCCGGGCGAATGGTTTAGCGTAATAAAGCGCTGGCTTCGGTCGCGGGTTCTCGGTTACATATACGGACTAAGCCGAGCCAGAGGAGGGCGACGGATGACCGACTATCAATTAGGTGCCCTATTACTTGCCATTGGCGCGCTAATCGTCGTCGTGCTGCAAGTGGGTCGATCTATCGAAGCCCTCCTTGAGTACATCAGCGACCAGCTAGAGCGGCGCTTCGAAGGTTCTGATACCGACGACTTGGATGAATAAAATTTGGGAGTTTCGTGGAGGTGGAATATGCGGGCTTTCTTTCTGGCATCAAGACTGCGTCCAATCGGCTTATGGGTGATATTTGGAGCCGTGGTCATAGTTGCTGGCTGTGCGCACCAGCCGATACCTGAAGCATACGATCCGCCCGGATTTTTTATGGGCGTCTGGCACGGGGCTACGATGGGCTTTTCCCTTATTGGGGAAATCTTTTTTAACCATCGTATCTATGCGTTTCCAAATAGTGGCGGATGGTATGACTTGGGATATGTGTTGGGCGGTGGCGGACTGATCGGGGGGCTTTTCAAGAGCCTACTGTAGGGCTACGCATGCTTGCGATTTGCGCGCGAAAGTCCGTACTGACGTCCGTACGGTAAACCAGTAATTGAGATTTATGACGCTAACTAGTTGATTTGATTGGTGGGCGGTACTGGTTTCGAACCAGTGACCCCTGCCGTGTGAAAGCAGTGCTCTACCGCTGAGCTAACCGCCCACCGAGCGAATCGAGGTGCCGAAGTGTACGGGGGTTCGATCACTCTAGCAATCCATGCGGCCGGCGCCGCGCTATCGGCTCCCCCGACCCTTTATCGATAGGTCTGCTAAAGTCTTGGCCCCTTTGAACCGAGCCGAACCGTGACTGTTAGAACCCGCTTCGCTCCCAGTCCCACCGGCATGCTGCATATTGGCGGCGTCCGGACCGCATTGTTCTGTTGGCTCTATGCCCGCCGTCATGGCGGGACCTTCATCCTGCGTGTAGAAGATACCGACCGTGAACGGTCCACCGATGCGGCTGTTCAGGTCATCCTCGACGGCATGGCCTGGCTTGGTTTGACCCCGGACGAAGGGCCGTTCTACCAGACCAAGCGCTACGACCGATACCACGCGGTGATCGGTCAGCTCCTGCAGAACGGGCATGCCTACCAGTGCTATTGTTCGAAAACTGAACTGGAGGAGTTGCGCGCCGGCCAAATGGCGCGCAAGGAAAAGCCGCGCTACGACGGACGCTGTCGGCACCGCACCGAACCCCTAGCGGGCGTGACCCCGGTAGTGCGGTTTCGCAACCCCGATGAAGGGCAGGTCGTGGTCAATGACATTGTTCACGGCCCGATCGTGTTCGATAGTCAGGAACTGGATGACCTGATCATCTTGCGCTCCGACGGCAACCCGACTTACAACTTCTGTGTCGCGGTCGATGACTGGGATATGGGCATTACCCACGTCATTCGCGGTGACGATCACATCAACAACACGCCGCGCCAGATCAATATGCTGCGGGCGATGGGTGCGACTCCTCCGGTTTACGCGCATTTGCCGATGATCTTAGGCCCGGATGGCACCAAACTGTCCAAGCGCCACGGCGCAGTCAGCGTGTTGGAATATGAGAGCGCCGGCTTTTTACCGGAAGCGCTGCTCAACTATTTGGGGCGCCTGGGGTGGTCGCATGGTGATCAGGAACTCTTCACGATCGAGGAACTGGTCCGGTTTTTTGATCTGGATGCGGTCAACAAGTCGGCATCCGCACTGAATCCCGACAAGCTGGCGTGGACCAACCAGCAACACATGATGCGACGTAGCGGAGCAGAACTCGCGCCTCGGTTCGCCTGGGTGTTGGCACAGAGGGGCATTGAGACGGGCTCGATCGACCTCGCCGCCGTCGCGGAGTGCCTCAAGGAACGCGCCAAGACCTTGGTCGAGATGGCCGATGGCGCGGCGTTCTTCTTCGCGGACCCGACGGAATACGAAGCCAAGGCCGCGAGTAAGCACCTGAACGCAGAAACGGCGCCGGTGCTGGTCGCAGCGCGTGCGGCCCTTGCAGCCCTTGAGGGCGCATGGACGGCAGCGGCAGTCCATGCAGTACTGGAGTCGCTTGTGGCAATACTCGGCGTCGGACTCGGCAAGGTGGCGCAGCCACTGCGGGTTTCGGTGGCTGGGAGCGGCGTTTCGCCACCGATTGACGCCACTTTGGCCATTTTGGGCGCTGCGGTGGCTCTGCGACGGATTGATCGGGCGATCCAGTACGCGCAGGCGAATTAATTACCGTAAGGAATTGACAGGAGGGCCGCTTCCCCTCAAGATTCGCGGCCTCTCGCGTGGGGCTATAGCTCAGTTGGTAGAGCGCTTGCATGGCATGCAAGAGGTCGTCGGTTCGAGACCGACTAGCTCCACCACGTCCATGAGAGATATCGACGTCAGCCTCGTCCCCATCGTCTAGAGGCCTAGGACACTACCCTTTCACGGTAGGTACGAGGGTTCGAATCCCTCTGGGGACGCCACTTTGGCGGAAGGCACGGACGCCAATCCGCCACGAATTGTGTACAGTTCGGGCCGCCCCGGGCGCTTCGCCCTTACGACCGCGGTGTGCTATGCCCAAAATGACTGTGCCGTTGCTCGACCTGCGTCGTCAGTACCAGACTTTTAAATCCGACCTGTTGCCGGCGCTGGAGCGCGTTTGCGACAGTCAAATGTTTATCCTGGGTCCCGAAGTGACCCGCCTTGAGGTCGCCACCGCAGCCTATTGTCATTCTGAGCACGGGATCGGCGTGTCCTCGGGCACCGACGCGTTGCTCTTGGCGCTGATGGGACTCGACATTGGCCCGGGCGATGCGGTCATCACGTCGCCCTATACCTTCTTTGCGACCGGCGGCACGATTGCCAGGACTGGCGCGCGGCCGATTTACCTCGACATTGATCCGGTCACCTTCAACCTGTGTCCGGTACTACTAGCGCGCTATCTGGCGGAGAGCTGCGAGGCCCGTGAGGACGGACTGTACGATCAGCGCAGCGGCACGCGCCTGCGCGCCATCATGCCGGTGCACCTGTACGGGCAGATGGCCGATATGGATCCCATTCTGGCGCTGGCAACCCGCTACGGTCTTGCCGTCGTTGAAGATGCCGCGCAGGCCATTGGTGCCGAGTACCGGGGCCGGCGCGCCGGTAGCCTCGGTGATATCGGGTGTTTTTCATTCTTTCCGACCAAAAATCTCGGCGCGTTTGGTGACGCGGGTTTGGTCACGGCCCGTGATGCGGTCTTGGCTGAACGGCTGCGCATTCTGCGCGTGCATGGCGGTAAGCCGAAGTACTACCACGCCTTGATCGGCGGCAACTTCCGCATCGATGAACTCCAGGCGGCGGTGCTCAATGTGAAGCTGCCCCTGCTGGAGTCCTGGACGGAAGGTCGTCGCCGCAATGCACAGATTTATGATGCGGCGTTCACCCAAGGCGGTCTGGATACCACCATCGGGCTGCCGGTCGCACTGAATGGACGCCGGCATATCTACAACCAATATGTGATTCGCGCGCCAGAGCGCGACCGCTTGCGGGCGTTCTTGGCCGAGCAGGGCATTGGCACCGAGATTTATTACCCGGTGTCGCTGCACGAGCAAACCTGTTTTGCTTACCTTGGTCACGCCACGGGCGATTATCCGGAGTCTGAGCGTGCCTCTGCCGAGACTTTGGCGTTACCGATTTTTGCCGAACTGGAGTTGGCGGAACTTGAGTACGTGGTGGATGCAATCCGCCGTTTTTACGCCTGACGCGATGAAAACGTTCCTGTCGCGAGTGCTGGCGATGGCGATCGGTTTGCTCGTTGGCGTCGGCCTCTTGGCGCTGGCGTTTCGGGGTACGGATGTAGGCAGCGTGCGCACGGCGCTTGCGGATGGTGACTGGACCTTGCCGGGGCTGGGTGTGTTGATGGGCACCGCTATTTTTGTGGCTGCCAAGACGGCCCGGTGGCGCTGCCTTTTGGGTGGTGCTGCGGGCACCTCGACAGCGGATCTGGTGCGTGCGACGACCGCGGGTCTGGCGCTCAATGCGTTGCTTCCGCACACCGGGGAGGTGGTCCGGGCGGTGTCGTTGCACCGCCGGCGTGGGTGGGTCACCTCTGCCGTCCTCGCCTCCATCGTGGCGGAACGCGTGTTTGATTTGTTCGCAGTATTGCTCTTGGCGGCGGTTGCGCTGGCCTGCGTACCGGTGCCCGCAGCGGTAGCCGGGGCGGTGCGTACGCTCGGGGTGGTGGCCGCCGTGGGCGCGGTACTGATTGTCGCGGTGCTGGCGTGGCCGGCACCGTTCCGCCAGTTGGCGCGCGGGCTGGCACGGCCCCTGCCGGTCCGGTGGGTGGATCCCTTGTTGCGGGAAGTCGATGCAGCGATCAACGGACTCGAGCCTGTGCGCTCCGGCTCGACTGCAGCGCGGGTATTGGCCTGGTCACTGCTGCAGTGGCTAGCGATCGCGGGTTGTGTGGCCTGCTCGGCGCTCGTGGTGGGCGATGCGATCGGGTTGGGCGGATCCTTGCTGGTGGTCGTGGGGATTGTGGTGGCTTTTTTGCTGCCGAATGCGCCGGGTTACGCGGGTTCCGTGCAGTTGGCCTTCGTGGTGTCTCTGGCTGCGAGTGGAGTGCCGCCGGCGCATGCGATCGCCGCGTCGGTTGTCTACCAACTCCTCATGATTTTTCCGGTGGTTGTGCTCGGGCTAGCCTGGCTTAGAGGGTCGTTGGCGCCGGTTACACTCGATCCTTAAAGGATTCCGGTGCTAATTGGTGCCGGTTGAGCAATTTGTAAAAGTCCGTGCGGTTGCGCTTGGCCAGTCGTGCGGCCTGACTGACGTTGCCACCCGTGATTTGCAGCAACTGCACCAGATAGTTGCGAGTGAACTCATCGCGCGCATCGTCGTACGAAGGTAGCCCGGAGGCGCCGGCGCCGACGGCGCTCTCGGTGATTTCACGACTGATCACGGACGAGGGTGCGAGTGCGGCGTTCTGGCGTACGACATTCTCTAACTGCCGGACGTTACCAGGCCACTCGGCAGTTGCGAGGAACTCCAATGCATCCGGGGCATAACTGAGCCGTTTACCTGCGGGTTCGGTGGTTTCTTCTAGGAAGTGGGCGACCAGTAGTGGGATGTCTTCGCGGTGTCTCGCGAGGGTGGGGACGTCGATATGCAGGGTATTTAACACATACAGCAGATCTTCCCGGAACAGGCCCTGTTCGATGCGCTGCGCCAGATCCGTACGGGTTGTGGCGACGACCCGGGCGTCCAGGTGTACCCCGGCGGCTCCGGCGTGTCCGGGGACTTTCTGATCCGTGAGGGCGCGCGCCAAGCGCGCTTGCACGGCCAGCGGCAAGTCGGCGACTTCGTCGAGAACCAAGGTGCCGCCATTGGCCGCCTCGAGCAGTCCGCGTGTCCCGGCGTCGGGTGTACCGAATAGGTCGTGATCTACGTCGCCGGCAACGAATTCCGCGCAGGTCACCACAATCAGCGGCCCATCGCGGCGGCTACTGGCGGCATGAATGGCGCGCGCGAATGCTTTTTTACCGGTGCCAGCTTCACCGGTGATGAGGACTCGCGCCTCGCTGGCGGCCGCCATCTGTGCCTGACCGAGCCGTTGCTCGATCAAGGGCGAGCGGGTGATGACGCTCGCGCGCCAGGCTTCGTCGATCGTGGCAAATCCAGAGACCTTCAGTGCCTTTTGCACCTGGTCTAGCAGTTGCTGTTTTTCGACGGGCTTGGTCAGAAAGCCAAAGGCGCCGCTCTGGGTTGCCCGGACGGCATCGGGAATCGTGCCGTGCGCGGTCAGCAGTAGCACTTTGAGACCGGGGCGGCGGACCTGCAACTCTTCGAGCAGCGCGATTCCATCCATCCGATCCATGCGCAGGTCGGTGACCACAAGGTCGGGGCGAAATTGATCAAGTTGCGCGAGCGCATCCAAGGCGCTGCTCACGGGGAGCACTTCGTAATTTTCGGAGCGTAGCCGAATGGAGAGCAGTCTGAGCAATCCCGGGTCGTCATCGACGACCAGAATGCGGGGCGCGCGTTTCGGTGCGCTTTTTCTAGAAAAGTGGGCCACGGTATCCTTTGACGGTCACGGCTTGGGCGGGGTCCCCCTGCCAAGCATCGATCGTTCGACCTGTGTTACGGCGTCGAGCTTGCGCTGCGCTTCTTCGAGCGCACGCTTGAGGCGTGCGATCTCTTCAGCGTCGCTGGGTATGCGCTTCGTTGGGGTCACCGCCGCGCGATCTTTCTCGCGATTGGCGAGGTCCAGCCGAAGTCGGTTGGCTTCTGCTTGCAGGATCAGTCGGTCATCGACTTGCTCTAGCAACGCAGTGGCCACGGTTCGTTCTACGGGACGGAGCAATTCTGGCTGAGCCAGCAGATCTGACAACTGTCTGCGAGCAGCGACAGGGTCTGCGAAGGGTTGACGCGGTAGTGCAAGATAGGCGGCATAGCGCAGGCGATTGCCTGAGGACGGTTCAGCCTCTGCGGCGATCTTGGCTGCGGCAACGAGTTCTGCTTGCGTCGATGCAGAATCCACTTGCATTAGGGACAGTGCGTTGATTAAGAAGTGGCCAGTATCTAGTTCTTGATCGGAACGCGATGCGGAGGGTCGAGCGGCCCCGCTCTTTGGCAATAGGTTACCCACCGTGGCGCAGCCGCTCAGGGCGCAGACCCACGCGATGGTGCAGAGCAGGGCGGTAGTGCGTCGAGTGCGTTTCATTCTTCGTGCAGCATACCGTTTCGGTGTGCGGTTTTCGGGTATGCCGGTAAACGTAGCCGAAAATGGGCACCTGTGTCTTGCTCATTAAGCAATGCAATGGTGCCCCGTTGGGCTTCAGTGAACTCCAACACCACGGATAGCCCGATGCCCGTCCCAGGCAAGGGACTGGTCCCCGATGCGCGTCCAGTATAAAACGCCTCGAATAAGTGTGGGCGGTCCTCAGCAGCGATGCCGGGGCCTGAGTCGATGATATCCATGACTAGGTCGCTGCCATCGGCTTTGGCATGGATCTGGATGGCGCCATCAAGCGGGGTGTATTTCATCGCATTTGACAATAAGTTATCTAGAATCAGCCGCAGTTTGCTGCGGTCCGCGGTCACGATGAGATCGCTCACCTCGATGGTGAGGCGCAACCGGTGCGCCAAAATAGTCATGCGATGCGCATCGATAACCGCCCGCACGAGATCGCGCAGTGGAAACTCTTCAAGATTCAGTGCCACCGTCTGCGCTTCCCAGGAACTATAGGAGAGCAGGTTCTCGATGTTGCGTTGTAGTTTGATGCCGTTGTCACGCAGGATGCCGACGACCTCGCGTTGCTCGGTGTGTAGCGCTCCCACGGCCCCTTCGAGCAACAGTTCTGTGCCTTCACGGATGCTAGCTAGCGGCGTCTTTAGTTCATGGGACATATGTCTTAGGAACCGATTCTTCGCTTCGGCAACGTCAATGAGTCGCAGGCGTAGCCATTCTAGTTGCTGACCTAATTTAACGAGATCCACTGGGCCCTTAATGACGATCGGTTGTTCATACCGGCCACGACCCAGGGCATCAATAGCGCGATCAATTCGGCGCAATGGCCGCGAGAGCGCAGCTAAAAAGCCCACGACTAGCAGTGCGGTAATGGGTAGCAGGACGGATAGTTCCTGGTAGAGGCGCGCCTCTGCGCGGGCAGTCGACGCCTGCAATGCCTCGAGCGAGAGCACCGTCTGGTGTGCGATGTGTTGATTCAAGCGGCGCACATTAGTGGCTAAATCTTTGAGTCGGTCAATCGCAGGTTCCAGCAGGGGGTCCTGGGGCTTGGCATGACGAGCCGATATCTCGACCACTGCTGTTGTTAAACGGGTGATTTCGGAGCGGATCGCATCGACGTCTTGGCGCTCGTCGGAGGTCTCTGGACTGCCCACGGCGTCTAGGGCGGTGATGGTGCGCTGCGCATTTTCGAGGACGACATCGTCTAGTGAAGGGTCGCTGAGCGCGAGCCGCAAGCGCACGGTGCGTTCCAGTGTGGTGGACGCAATTACCAGCTGCTCGCCGGCGTGGATGGCTGCATCGGTGCTGGCAATGAGCGCCGCACTACGCTGGGTGAGGACGCGCATCTGTACGGTGGAATGCACAACGGCGATAAACAACGGTGTCGCGACCAACAGCGTCCCTGTGATGATGAGTGCGCGCAGCGAGTCGGGGCGGGGAATACGCATGCCCCGATCATAGCAGCGCTGGCCGTGTTGTTAGCGTTTGCACAGACCACGTATGCGCGTGAGCGGGTGTCCAGTCCCTGTTCTCAACGCAGCGCGTCTGCGACCAGTTGCGCCAATTTGTCATAACTAGGGCGTCAGTCGCGCACCGAGCGGATGCAGTCGACTATTGCGATCACTTCCGCGGGGGGCGGTGTCTACTCGGAGGACCAGTGGTCGCCCGGCGGCGGCCGCAACCGCCTCGAGTACCGCACGAACACTGGCGCCACGCCCATACCCGACATTCAAGGCCGGAGGCTTACCACCTGCACGCTGCTAACGTCGTGCAGATAAATGTCCCGTGGCGAGATCCTCGAGGTGGATTTAGTGGTGGATACCAGTGCCGTCGGGTGTCGGGTAGTCGGTCCCGAAGATGGAGACGTGCTTGCGTTTGCCAACGCCCTGCGCGGCAGTGACCTTGGTGAGCCGCGTCGCTGGTGGTGTGCACTACCCGAGCTGGCGGCTCGGATCGGAGCGCCCACATTGATATTCCGTAGCGCTGCCGGTCGGAGCGTGCAGGCCGCGGCGACGTCGCGCCGCGGCCACGCGCTGATCAGTCGGGAGGTCCCACACGGATTGATGGGTGTCCTCGGTGATTCCTCCGAGGCGAAACTATCAGGTGGCAGTCTATAGACGGCGGCACTGCAGGAGAAAATGTACGCAGCAATACCCTCGGCCAGCGCGGCATCAATGAAGGCACGGGTGCCGGGCACGTTGTTGTCGTCGTACTAGAGTGGCTCTGCCACGGACTGGAGGACGATGGTGAAAGCGGGGAAATGCAGGATGGTGCCGACGTCGTGCTCGCGCAGACGGCGGCGGACCAGCGTACGGTCGGCGATATGGCCCTAACCGACCGGCCCGTAGGTCGCCGAATCGGCGAAACCGCGGGACTCGTTCTCCAGCGTCACGACCCCCCATCCAGCGCGCCCCAACGCCTCCACAACGCGGCTACCGATGTATCCGGCACCACCGGTGCCCTGGGTGGCCTTGTCTGGAGGCATTGATGCTACGCGAGTCCTGCGGCTGGAGGCGTTGCAGAGCGCATAATGCGCGAATGTCGACCACTCGCAATGATTCCAAGTCTGAGGTCCCCTACGACCGCCTGTCTCCGGACTTGATGATGGCGGCTATAGAGTCCATTGGGCTGGTCCCGGATGGGCGCATGCTTGCACTCAATAGCTATGAGAACCGGGTTTATCAAATTGGCCTCGAAGACGAGGCGCCGGTGGTCGTCAAATTTTACCGGCCAGGTCGCTGGCTGGTGGACACGATTTCCGAAGAGCATGCGTTCGCCGCGGAGCTGGTTGCCGCCGACATTCCGGTGGTCGCGCCGATAGCCATTGGTGGCGTGACTTTGCATCAGTACGCGGGTTACTGCTACGCCGTGTACCCGCGACGGGGTGGGCGGTGGCCTGATCTGGATACCTGCGAGGATCGCGAATTGATGGGCCGATTCCTCGGCCGCATGCATCGAATTGGCGCTACGCAGCAGTTTCTGCATCGCCCTCGGTTCGACCCTGTTCGGCAGATCGATGCCGCCATTGCAACGATTGAGGAGGGCGATTGGCTGCCAGATTACCAGGTGGAGCGCTATGGCGATGTCGCTCGAGAAATCGGTGAGCGCGTGGCGGATGCCTTCGCTGCGGTGATGCCGCGTACGCTGCGTATCCACGGCGATTGTCATCGGGGCAACGTGCTGTGGACCGATTCTGGGGCGCACATCGTCGATCTGGACGACTGCGCAGTCGGACCGGCGGTGCAGGATCTGTGGATGCTCTGTGCGGGGTCGGCCGACGAGCGGCGTCGGCAGTGGACTGATGTGCTGGAGGGGTACGAACAGTTCGCTACCTTTGATCGCGCTGAATTGACTTTGGTTGAACCCTTGCGGGCCTTTCGCATGCTCCATTACGCCGCGTGGCTGGCACGTCGCTGGCAGGATCCGGCCTTCCCGCGCGCCTTCACCTGGTTTGGGGGGGCTCGCTACTGGGAAGACCATGTGCGCGAACTGGCCGAGCAACTCGAAGTCATCGATCAGCCCGTACTGCGGTTATAGTGCGGGCGAGGAGGGTGTATGCGTCTACATGCATTTTGGCTTGGCTTGGTCTGGGTATTGGCGAGTGCGTTAGGCGCCTGTCACGGTGGCGACGCGCCGGGTACCCCGCCGGCCGCCCGTAGCGCAACCTCCGGGGTCAGTCCTGCCCCTGATGCGGTCGGGCTGACGGCCGCGGTGCCCGTCAGTGCCGGGACCCTGGCGGTGGACCTTCAATTTGGTATCGCCCAGGCCCCGCGGGCCGGGGTTCCCTTCCCGATACGCGTGGTGGTGTCCTCCGCCATCGCGCAGCCGCCATTGTTGGTCCGTTTCTATGGCGAGGAGGGCCTTGAAGTGTTGGGTGACGCTGAGCGCCGGACCGCCAAGCTGGATCCGGGGTCTCCAGCGACGCTGGAGCTGTCGTTGCGGGGCTTAAAGACGGGAATCCACCTCGTTTCGGTGGTAGTCGCGCAGGATCCCACGGTGGGGGCTGCAAGCCGGTCATTCCAGTTCCCGGTCCTCGTCACGAATCCGTAAGAACTCTTGGCGGTGCGTGAAGTCCGGATCCCCGGTATAATGGGCGGCTAGCCATTGGGTCCACTTTAAGGGCCCCGAGTAATCCCTCTGTGATTTCCAGACTCCGTAACATCGCAATCATCGCCCACGTTGACCATGGCAAGACCACGCTGGTCGATCAGTTGTTGAAGCAGTCGAGCACGCTCGATGCCCGCGCCGTCATGCCGGATCGAGTCATGGACTCGAACGACATTGAAAAAGAACGCGGCATCACGATCCTTGCGAAGAATACGTCGATCCGGTGGAACGAGTACCGCATCAATATCGTCGATACCCCCGGCCACGCGGACTTTGGCGGCGAGGTCGAGCGCGTGTTGTCGATGGTCGACTCCGTACTCTTGCTCGTCGACGCGGTGGATGGCCCGATGCCGCAGACGCGTTTCGTGACCCAGAAAGCGTTCAAGCATGGTCTACGGCCAATCGTTGTCATCAACAAGGTAGATCGTGACGAAGCGCGGCCAGGCTGGGTGCTTGACCAAACGTTTGATCTCTTCGATCGGCTCGGCGCTACCCACGAGCAACTCGATTTCCCAGTGGTCTACACCTCGGCGATCAAGGGTTACTCGTCGCTGGATCCGTCGCAGCGCGAAGGCGACATGACTACGCTCTATGAAGCGATCGTCAAACACTGCCCGCCACCAGACGTCGATCCGAATGGCAGCTTGCAGTTGCAGGTCAGCCAACTCGACTATTCCAACTATGTCGGTACCATCGGCATTGGCCGTATCGCTCGCGGCAAGATTCGTCGTGGCATGCAGGTTGCGGTCGTTGATCGTGACGGCGGGGTACGCCAAGAGCGCATCGGGCAAGTGCTGGGCTTCCTCGGCCTCGAGCGGGTGGAAGTGGAGGAGGCGTCAGCCGGCGACATTGTCGCGTTCTCCGGTATCGAAGCCCCGAAGATTTCCGACACGATTTGTCATCCGGATGCGCTAGACGCGCTGCCGCGGTTAGTCGTCGACGAACCGACGATTAACATGACCTTCGAGACGAACACGTCGCCGTTCTTCGGTCGTGAAGGCAAGTTTGTGACTAGTCGTCAGTTGCGTGAGCGACTCGAGCGCGAAATGTTGCATAACGTCGCTCTGCGTGTTGAAGAGACCGAGGACCCGGACAAGTTTCGGGTCTACGGTCGTGGTGAGTTGCACTTGGGCATCCTCATCGAGAATATGCGTCGTGAGGGTTATGAGTTGGCCGTCTCCCGTGCGCAGGTGGTCGTCCGTGTCACCGATGGCGAGCGCCAAGAGCCATGGGAACAGGTCACGATCGATATCGAGGAGCGTTCGCAGGGCGGCGTCATGCAGGCACTCGGCGAGCGTGGCGGTCAAATGACCAACATGACCCACGACGGGCGTGGTCGTGTGCGCATCGAGTACATGATGCCTTCGCGTGGATTGATTGGTTTCCAGACCGAGTTTCGCACGCTGACCTCAGGTACCGGTCTGCTGTATCACGTCTTTGATCATTACGGCCCCGTGGTCGACAAGAAGCTCGCGCAGCGTCAGTTGGGTGTGCTGATCTCCAACGGAGTGGGTGTAGCTCTGTCGTACTCCCTGTTTGCTTTGCAGGAGCGCGGCCGCTTATTTATCGGACACGGTGATGAGGTTTATGAAGGCCAGGTGATCGGTATTCATACGCGCGACAACGATCTGGTCGTGAATCCGCTCAAGGGCAAGAAGCTCACGAACATGCGTGCGGCAGGCAAAGACGAGAACATGGTGCTGTCGCCGCCCATTCGCTTTTCACTCGAGCAGGCGATGGAGTTCATCGACGATGACGAACTCGTTGAGGTGACGCCCGCGAATATTCGTATTCGCAAGCGCTACCTGAATGAAGGTGATCGCCGTCGCGCGGAACGTGCCGACGGGGGCTAAGGGCGAGATCGGAGGCGTTGATGGCGCGGGTAGGGTCAGTGGACGGTTTGCTCGCGCCGGGAGATCCACCACCCTATGAGGCGGCGGGTCTCGCTTTGGCCGGTCGCGCATTGCTCGTCTGCGACCATGCCGGTCGACGCTTTCCAGCGTCGCTTGACCGGTTGGGGCTGCCGATCGAGGCTACCTGGCGGCATGTCGCTTGGGATGTAGGGGCCGCTGCGCTGACGCGGGCCTTATCGGTGCGATTGGCCACGCCGGCCCTCTTGGCGACTTACTCGCGACTGGTCGTCGACTGCAATCGGGCGCCGGATCATCCGACTGCCTTTACGACCGCGGGCGACGGACATCGAATCCCGGGTAATGAAAACGTGACGCCGGCTGCGCGTGAAGCACGTTTGGCGGCCATTCATCGTCCGTACCACCACTATCTGGGCGGGCTTCTCGATCGACTAGGCAGTTACGGACCTGCGGCGCTGGTGAGCGTGCATTCGTTCACGCCGGTGATGGCAGGACGGGCGCGCCCTTGGGTCGCTGGTGTCCTTTGGGACGAGGATGGGCGTATCGCAGAGCCGCTATTGGCGACCTTACGCGCGCTGCAGGCGGGGCGCATCGGCGACAATGAACCGTATAGCGGGCGGTTCCCTGCGGATTACACGGTACATCGACATGGCAGTGCGCGTGGCATACCGCATGTAAGCATCGAGGTTCGTCAGGATGAGTTGGTGACGCCGGTGGGTGTCCACCGCTGGGCCAACCGGTTGGCGCTCGCGCTGGCGCCAGTCTTCGTTGATCTTGGCGTGATGGCCTAATCCTCAGGTAGCCTGGAGCAACGGCGCGAGTGGAACCGGTAACAGAAATCACTGCGGTGAGCGCACAGAGCTCCGTCATCGACCGAGCACTCTGTGTTGCTCCCATGATGGATTGGAGCGATCGACACTACCGGCACTTTGTGCGCTTGATTGCGCCACGCACGTTGCTGTACTCAGAGATGATTGTGGCTGAAGCGTTATTGCGTGGTGATCCGGCGCGATTACTGCGGTACTCGTCCGTCGAACACCCGGTGGCCTTGCAACTGGGCGGGAACGACCCCGTGCGTCTTGCTGCTGCGGCGCGTCTGGGCGAGCAATTCGGCTACGACGAAATTAATCTAAATGTCGGTTGTCCGAGCGACCGAGTGCAAAGCGCAACCTTTGGCGCGTGTCTCATGGCCGACCCGCAGCGGGTCGCTGCTGGGGTCTTTGCGATGCGGCAGGCTGTACAGATTCCGGTGACGGTGAAGTGCCGGATCGGTATCGATGATCAAGATGAGTACGAGTTTTTATTGCGTTTTGTGGAGACGGTCGCTGCTGCGGGTTGTCAGGTGTTCATTGTCCACGCGCGTAAAGCCATTCTGGCAGGTCTGACGCCGCGGCAGAATCGCGATATACCGCCATTACGTTATGACGTCGTTTACCGACTTAAAAGTGAGCGTCCGGATCTGACCATCGTGATGAACGGCGGTATCCGTACGCTAGAGGACGCGCAACTACATCAGGGTCGCGTAGACGGCGTGATGATCGGGCGCGAGGCCTATCACAACCCCTATATTTTGGCGGCGCTCGAAGGGGCGCTGTTGCCTGCCGGGGGAGCAGTTGCTTTGCCACCCGCGGCGCTCATTGCGGCAATCCGTGGCTACGTGGAGGCGGAGTTGCGCGCCGGGTCCCGGCTACACTCGATGAGCCGTCATTTGTTGGGCTTGTATGCGCATCGACCGGGCGCCCGCTCGTTCCGGCGTGTTTTGTCGGAGTTTGCGACCCGTCCCGGGGTCGGGTTTGAGGTCTTAGAGGCGGCCGTGCGGGCGGCCGAGGGCGCTTCTCGAAGCAGTGGCAATCTTGTCACATGATGGGTTTATACTGCGCGGATGCACACGGATGTCCAGTTGGCAGTGCTATTTGCAGACGTTGTCGGATCAACCCGGCTATACGAGCATTACGGGGATGCGGCCGCGCGCGAACTGGTTGGGGCTGCTCTTGATCTGATGCGCGATTCGACCGAGGCGCACAGTGGCACCGTGATCAAGACCATGGGCGATGAGATCATGGCGACCTTCGCTACTGCAGGCGATGCCATTGCAGCGGCGGCACAGATGCAGCGCGCCATCGCCTCGCGGCCACAGTTCAATGCGGGCACTACTCGGATCGCGATCCGCATCGGTTGTCATTTCGGCCCCGTGATGCGCGAGCCGCGCGATGTGTTTGGGGCGACCGTGCATACCGCAAATCGACTGACCAGTCTGGCGAAGGCGGAGCAGATCATGGTGACGGAAGAGGTCGTTATCCGGCTGCCACCGCAATGGCAGGGCGCCGTCCGCCATGTGGATATCGCCACGCTGCGTGGGTTCAGCGAGGAGGTCGCCCTCTTTGAGGTGCTCTGGCACGCGGAAGATGCGACCAGTGTGCTTCAGATTGTGGTGCCCGGCGCCGGTGGGCGGACTCGCAGTACGCGTTTGCGGATTAGTGTCAATGGGTCCGAACTGACACTGACGGATGCGCCGCGCGTGATTCAACTAGGTCGGGGTGAGGGCAACGAACTGGTGGTCCCAGGGACCCTAGTGTCTCGGCATCATGCACGGGTGGAGGTCAGCAAAACGGGCTTTCAGTTCATTGATCAGTCGACCAATGGCAGTTTCGTGCAGCCGGAGGGCGGCGAGATGCAATTCGTCCGCCGCGACACGGTTACCTTGGTCGGTGACGGTCGCATTGGCCTCGGCCGTGAGCCGACTACGGGCGATTCCGGCACGATTTTCTACTACAGCGAAGACTAGCGGCTCAGTCGTTCCACCGCCGCTTGGATACGGGCGTGCAGTTCTGCCGGCACGCGATCGCCGTATTGGGCGAAGTCAGCCTGCAGGCGTGCGTATTCTTCGCGCCATCCTTGGGTGTCCACCGCCAGCAATTCTTCGAGGCGCGCTGACTCGATCTCTAGACCGTCCAGTGGCAGATCGGCCGGCGTCGGCATCCACCCGATCGGCGTATCAACGGCGTGAGCGGTGCCGGCAACGCGATCCAACATCCATGACAGGACCCGCAAGTTTTCGCCAAATCCAGGCCATAAGAACCGCCCGTTGGCGTCCTGTCGGAACCAGTTGACGTGGAAAATGCGCGGCGGTTGCGTGAGTTGGGCCCCGACCGCGATCCAGTGCCGCCAGTAATCGCCGAAGTGGTATCCGCAGAACGGCTTCATGGCCATGGGATCGCGACGCAGGACGCCGACCGCACCTGTTGCTGCAGCCGTTGTTTCCGACGCGACACTCGCGCCGAGTAGTACGCCGTGCGTCCAATCGGTGCCCTCGAACACGAGCGGCGCCAGGGTTCGACGTCGACCACCGAAGATAATGGCCGACAGGGGCACGCCGGCCGGGTGATCCGCTTCCTGTGCGTAGGCGGGGTTCTCCTTGGCGGAGACGGTGAAGCGTGCGTTGGGGTGCGCCCCGGGCCCGACTGTCGGGTCGTAGGGCTGGCCACGCCAGTCGAGCGCTGGCACGCCTTCGAGACCTTCCCACCAGGGTTTGCGGTCGGCCGTTAGGGCGACATTGGTAAAGATTGTGTCGCGATGCACCATCTGATGGGCATTGCGATTGCTACGGGCATTGGTGCCGGGCGCCACGCCGAAGTAGCCCGCTTCCGGATTGATAGCCCAAAGCCGACCGTCGGGTCCCGGATGCAACCAGGCGATGTCATCGCCAATGGTTCGCACCTGCCAGCCCGGCATTGAAGCGGGCGGGATCAGCATGGCGAGATTGGTCTTGCCACATGCAGAGGGGAAGGCGGCCGCGACGTAATGGGTCTCGCCGGCGGGATTGGTGATGGCCACTAGCAACATGTGCTCGGCCAACCAGCCTTCTTCGCGGGCCTGCCAACTGGCGATGCGCAGCGCATGACACTTTTTGCCGAGCAGGGCATTGCCGCCGTAGCCAGACCCGAAACTCTTGATCGCCAGTTCCTCTGGAAAATGCATGATGAAACGGCGATCCGGGTCGAGGTCGCCGGTCGAATGCAATCCACGTACAAAACGCGTTTCGCGCGCAATCCGCGCCAGTGCGGCATTTCCCATGCGAGTCATCAGTCGCATGTTCAGGACGACGTAGGGGCTGTCGGTAATCTCGACGCCGCAGCGCGAAAAGGGAGAATCCAACGGCCCCATGCAGTAGGGCACGACGTACAGCGTGCGGCCTCGCATACAACTGCGAAACAGGTCGTCCATGCGCGCATGGGCGTCGGCCGGGGCCATCCAATGGTTGTTCGGGCCGGCGTCCGCCGCGTCGTGCGTGCAGACGTAGGTTACGTGCTCAACACGCGCCACGTCATTCGGGTGCGACCGATATAAGTAACAGTCAGGGTAGTCTGGGTGCAGTGTTTCTAAGCTGCCTGCAGTCAACATCGCTTGGGTCAGCGCTGCGGCTTCCGCATCGCTACCATCGCACCAGTGGATTTGTGCCGGTTCAGTCAGGGCCGCGACGGCATCCACCCAACGCTCTAGATCAGCAGGCGGCTTGGGCGCATGGAGGGGGTGATCGGCGGGAAGACTGCGCATGTAGTACGGGGCTCCGTAGTGGACCGGCGAATCATACGGAAAAAACGTTCATATGCGGCGCTGCGACAAGAAAAATGTAGCGCCGTCTGTAGTGCTGGAAATTATAATAAAAACATGGTATTACATATTTTACAAGCCATAAAAATTGGTTTGTTTTTCAACTCTCCGTGCGCTTCGATGCGATCTGCAGGGAGATCGGGCGGTTGGCTTGCTTCGCGCGGCCCGCGCAGGGATGATGCGGCGGCGCCGCGACAACTGACTCGCGCAACGGAGCGGTGACCGTTTTCATGTCCGATTGGCGTTCGCTCCTCTTGCCGGATAGCCCCTTGGCCGCTGTGCTGCCAGGATTCCAGCCCCGTGCGGAGCAACAGGTCATGGCGGAGGCCGTCGCGACGGCGATCGATGCGCGCAGCCGTCTCGTGGTTGAAGCCGGCACGGGCACCGGCAAGACTTTTGCTTACCTGATCCCCGTTCTGTTCAGCGGTGCAAAAGTCATTGTGTCGACCGGCACCCGCAACCTGCAGGACCAGTTATTCCATCGGGACCTGCCGCTTTTAGCGGGTCTGGTTGGGCATCCGGTACGCATTGCCTTACTAAAGGGGCGTTCCAATTACTTGTGTCGCCATCGACTGGCGCTTGCGGTGGCCGCGCCGCCGCTGCCGGGTTTCGAGCGTGCTCGGCAGCGGGCACTCGGCCGCATCGTTCGATGGTCGGAAGCCACCGAATCGGGTGATATTTCGGAAGTCGATTCGGTCGCAGACAATGATCCGATCTGGGCTGCAGTGACCTCTACCCGGGAGAATTGCCTCGGTCAGGATTGCCCGGAGTTTCGTCGCTGCCACGTATTGTTGGCCCGGCGTGAAGCGCAAGCGGCGGATCTAGTGGTCGTCAATCACCATTTGCTGCTGGCCGATATGGCACTGCGAGAGGAGGGTTTCGGCGAACTGCTGCCGGGTGCGCATGCAGTCATCCTGGATGAGGCGCACCAATTTCCTGAAGTAGCGGCGCAGTTCTTTGGCACGCGTTTCGGTTCGCGAGTGGTTCTGTCTTTGGTTCGCGATGCGGAGTTGGAAGTGACTCGGGCCGGGTTGATGGATGCCGCTGCACGGGCGCAGTTGGCTGATTTGGAGACATCCGTGTCCGGGCTCAGCCTCGTCCTCTCAGGACTGGGGGACCGATTGGAGTGGGCGCAATTGCCGGACGCCGCGCTCGAGGCGGCGGAGGAACTGGCGATCGCACTGGAGAACCTCGCCGAACGTTATGAGGACGTGCAGATTGAAGTGGCGGCGGTGCGGCAGTGCGGCCGGCGTGCACGCGAGGCGGCAGGGCGGTTGCGCGGATTGCTCGCCTACGATGATGCAGCGGGTCTGCAATGGGTTGAGAATGGGCCACGTTACTTTTCCTTCGAATTTATACCGTTTGAAGTGGCCGATCGGCTGCGCAGTCAGGCCGAGGAGCGACCCTGCGCCTGGGTGCATACTTCGGCAACGCTGGCGGTGGGCGAAGACTTTGCTCACTACGTGCAGCGGGTCGGTGCGCAGGGCGCTCGAACCTTGCGCATTAACAGCCCATTCGACTACCGCGAACAATCCCGGCTCTATCTGCCACCCGGCATGCCCGATCCGTCGGATCGCAATTTCAACCGCGCATTGATCGACGCGGCCATGCCCTTGCTGCGGGCCGCAGGGGGGCGCGCCTTCTTGTTGTTTACGAGTCATCGCGCACTCGCTGAGGCGGCGCAGTTGTTGCGCGAGGCAATGGATGGCGAGGATCGCTTCCCGTTGCTGGTGCAGGGTGATATGCCGCGCGACGCGCTGATCAAGCGCTTCCGGGAGATCGGCCATGCGGTGTTGTTGGGTACCGCCAGTTTTTGGGAAGGGGTCGATGTGCGCGGTCCGGCGTTGAGCATTGTCGTGATTGATCGATTGCCTTTTGCCTCGCCAGAGGACCCACTCTTGAAGGCGCGCTTGGAAGGCTTGCGCCGTTCGGGTCGCAATGGATTTTCCGAACACCAGATTCCACAAGCGGTGCTCGCGCTCAAGCAGGGTGTTGGCCGCCTCATTCGGGATTCGACGGACTTTGGTGTCGTTATGATCGGGGATCCGCGGCTGCGCTCCCGTGGGTATGGCCGTACGTTTATCGCCAGCTTGCCGGAGATGCCGGTGACGACGAAGATCGAGGAGGTCACGGCGTTCCTGCGCCTTCATTTGGCGGGTTTGGATTAACGAGAGTCCCCTATGCGTTTGCTAGCCCTGGATACGGCCACCGAAGCGTTGAGCGTTGCGCTCTATGATGACAGTGGTGTCGTAGCACATCACTTTGAGATCATTGGTCGTGGTCATGCTGAACAAGTCCTGCCCCTCGTTCGCCAACTGCTGGAGGCGGCGGAATGGCCACTCCACACCCTGGACGCCATCGCGGTTGGCCGGGGGCCGGGCGCCTTTACGGGCGTGCGGATCGGTGTGAGCGCAGCGCAGGGCTTGGCCTTCGGGTTGGATGTGCTGGTCGTTGGCATTTCGGACTTGGAGGCGGTGGCTGTGGGCGCCCGTGCGCGCGCCGCCGCAGAGGGAATTGACTGCGATGCGGTGGTGGTCGCGCTCGACGCGCGAATGGATGAGGTCTACGCGGCCCTCTGCCCGGTCAGTGCCGCAGGACTCGGCTTGGCTTGGGAGGTGGTATGCGGCCCGTCCGCGCTGGTCGAGCGGGTGGGTTCGGTCGGGCGGTTGCTGTTGGCGGGGCATGGCTTCTGCGCGTACCCGAAACTGCTACAGTCGTTTACTGGTGTGGTCGGGGCGTATCCCGACCAGTTACCGGACGCCGGTGTGATCGCGCAATTGGCTGCAGGGCGGTTGCAATCGGGTGCAGCGATCGCCGCTGAGAGTCTAGAGCCGGTCTATTTGCGCAATGAGGTCGCCACCCGTTCTAACCGGTGAACGGGTGAAGCGGCTATGATTGTGACACGGGAATGCAAACGGTCATCTGTATGTCACAAACATACGGTGTAATAAAGTCAATGACTTAATCCGGTGTCACATTATGACCACACGTAGAATCCTGATCGTTGAGGATGAAAAGCCGATCCGCGATATGATCGCGTTTGGCTTGCGGCGTGCTGGGTTTGAGGTGCTTGAGGCGGAAGACACGCGTTCCGCACGCACGCTGATTGCAGATTCCCGGCCTGATCTCGTCCTCGTCGACTGGATGCTCCCCGATGCGAGCGGTTTGGAACTCACGCGTGCGCTCAAGAAAGACAAAGATACCCGCGAGGTACCGGTCATCATGCTCACGGCCAGGGCCGAGGAGCAGGATAAGGTTGCCGGTCTTGAGGGTGGGGCAGATGACTATGTCACCAAGCCGTTTTCGCCGCGTGAACTGCTGGCTCGGATCAATGCGGTACTGCGGCGCTCAGCGTCCGTTGGTGTGGAAGAGACCATTGACGTTGGTCAGTTACGACTGGATGGGGCGGGTCACCGTATTTTGTGTGGTGAAGCGACGGTACCGCTCGGGCCGACTGAATACCGGTTGCTGTCCTTCTTCATCACCCATGCCGAGCGCGTCTATACCCGCAGCCAACTGCTGGACCGCGTTTGGGGGGGCAATGTGTATGTTGAAGAGCGCACGGTCGACGTACACATCCGTCGTTTGCGCAAGGCACTCGAAGCGTTCCAGTGTGATGCATATGTGCAAACCGTGCGTGGTGCGGGGTACCGTTTCTCAACCCGCACCGCCTGACCGTAGGGTCGAGCCAACGTGATTTCAGGTATCTGGACGTTTGCGCTCCCGCGGATTTTGGCTTTAATTGCTGCGGCTACCGTCGTAGGGCTGTTGATCGGTCACGTCGCCCTTACCATTGCGGTGGCGCTGTGCGTGGCCTTGGGACTCAATTACTATCGTCTCTTTCTCTTGGAGCGTTGGCTAAAAAACAGGCGACTCGTCGATCCGCCCGATCTGTCCGGGCCTTGGGGCGAAGTGATTGCGCTGACAGTACGCATTTATCGACGGAAAAAATTTCATAAAAAGCGACTCAGCGAAGTCGTGCGCGAGTTTCGGGGCCTGACCTCGGCGCTACCGGACGGCATTGTGGTGCTAGGACGGGAGCATGAAATCCAGTGGTTCAATCCCCGTGCAGCCCGGTTTTTAGGATTGCGGCGCCGAGTCGATATTGGTCACCGAATTGACAACTTGGTGCGACAACCCGAATTTCGCACCTACTTGGATCGCGCTGAGTTTTCGATGCCGGTGATTGTTCGTCAGTCGGCGACTGCCGATGTCTTCCTTTCGTTGCAGATGGTCGATTACGGCGAGGGGCAAAAGCTATTGGTCGTGCGCGATGTCAGTCGGGAGATTCGGGTCGAAGCGATGCGTAAGGATTTTGTCGCAAACGCCTCCCACGAGTTGCGGTCGCCTCTTACTGTGATCGCAGGCTATGTCGACACCTTGGCGGATGATCCCGTGCTCGATGCAGAAACGCGAACGGCGCTAGAGGAAATGCAACGTCAGTCGGCGCGAATGCAAGCAGTCGTCGATGATCTCATTGACCTGTCGCGCCTTGAATCAGGTTCCAATGAGGCGCCGTTTGATTTTATCGACGTGCCGTGGCTTTTGTCTCTGATGAAGAGGGATGTCTTGGCTCGCCCAGATCGGTGCAGTGAATTTGAATTCGCCATTGATTCTGAGTCGGGGATACTGGGCGCTGAGTCGGAAATCCACTCTATTTTTTCTAATCTGATTGGCAATGCCATCAAGTACACCCCAAAGGATGGTCGCATCAATGTGCGCTGGTGGGTCGATGAGGCCGGCGGACATTTTTCGGTGGCAGACACGGGCATGGGGATCGCGCCTGAGCATCTGCCGCGATTGACGGAGCGTTTTTACCGAGTCGACCCTGGTCGCTCTAGAGCCTCCGGTGGATCAGGACTTGGATTATCGATCGTGAAGCATGCGCTGCAACGTCATGGCGGAACGCTGCGTATTCACAGTGAAGAAGCTCAGGGCAGTACTTTTACTTGTGACTTTCCCGAGGCTCGGATCAGCGGTCGTAGTTGAGTGCATAGCGCGCGGCGTAAAGAATCTGACGCCTAAGCGTCATCTGTGCGTCAACGTCGAGCAGTAGTCTAGGCCATCCCAGCTGTTAGAAGGCGAGGCCATGGCGCAAGAGATGCAGTCGATGGGGCGTGTCAGGACGGTTTTTATCTCAGACGTGCATCTGGGGTTTCGGGGCTGCCAAGCGGCGTTGTTGCTAGATTTTTTACGCCGAGTCGATACAGCAACCTTGGTGTTGGTAGGTGACATCGTCGACTTGTGGAGTTTGCGTCGCAGTTTTTACTGGCCGAGCCTGCATCAGGAAGTGTTGCGCGAGATTTTGGCTATTGCGCGTCGCGGCACGACCGTCATTTACGTCCCCGGAAACCACGACGAAGAATTCCGCGCGTTATGCGGCGCGTCTTTGGAAGGAATCCAGGTACGTCGAGATTTCGTCCACGAGACTGCTAACGGTCAGCGTTACTTGGTCGTGCATGGCGATGAATTTGATGGCAACGTCAAATTTGCAGGTTGGCTGAAGTGGATTGGCGAACACTTGTACGACTTCATTCTATGGATAAGCCGTTCGGTGCAGCAGATCCGGCACCGCTTCGGTTATGGCTACTGGTCGCTGTCCAATTGGATCAAAGATCAAGTTCCGGATGCCCGGCGGTATATCGGCCGGTTTGAACAGGCAGCCGCAGCTGCGGCCACCCGTCTTGGCCTAGATGGCGTGATCTGCGGTCACATTCATCATCCGGGCATTCGTGAGGTGGAGGGTGTTCGCTACTGTAATGACGGGGATTGGGTTGAGAACTGTTCGATGCTCTGTGAAGACATGTCAGGCCAGATGCACATTAGGTTCCATCACTCCGCGGCTGTAGAGCCTGTGCCCTTGATCTCATCGGTTGCAGAGTTCAGTGGCGCGCGTGCCTACGACGAGGCGGCCTGAACCGCATGCGCATTGCGATGGTGACGGATGCCTGGAAGCCGCAGACCAATGGCGTGGTGACGACGTTGCAGCGGACGGCGGGGCAGCTCCAGAAGCTGGGAGCTGACGTCCGTCTGTTGACGCCGGAGGGACTAAGAACGGTCCCGTGTCCTACATATCCAGAGATACGCCTGACTCTCTTCCCGCATGCCGCGGTATCACAGTGGCTAGAAGAGTGGATGCCGGATGCCCTACACATCGCCACAGAAGGCCCCTTAGGCTGGGCGGCGCGCGCCTACGCCATAGCACGCGGCTGTTCGTTCACGACTTCGTATCACACGCAGTTCCCACAGTACATTAGTGCGCGTCTACCGATTCCGGAGGCGTTGGTGTATGGCTATCTGCGCCGATTTCATGGACGTGCCAGTCGTGTGATGGTCGCTACGGAGGACATGCGCCGGCAGTTGCGCGGCCGAGGCTTTCGCCGGGTGGTTGCCTGGACGAGAGGCGTAGACACGGATCTATTTGTGCCTAGGCAGGTCCCTAAGACCCTCGCTGCGCGCCCTACCTTGATTTATGTCGGCCGGGTGGCGGTTGAAAAGAGCGTGGAAGAGCTTTGCAAGCTGGACCTAGATGCCCGTAAGGTGATCGTGGGAGGTGGCCCTCAACTGGCGGAGTTACGCAGGCGGTATCCCGAAGTGGAGTTCCGCGGTTATTTGTACGGGGCGCAGTTGGCAGCGGCCTACGCTGAGGCGGACTGTTTCGTGTTTCCGAGTCGCACCGACACCTTCGGCTTGGTATTACTGGAGGCGATGGCCTGCGGCTTGCCCGTTGCAGCTTACCCGGTGACCGGACCGATCGATGTCGTCCGAGAGGGCCTGACGGGCTGTTTACGCTCCGATCTGCGCGCGGCAGTACTCGGCGCACTAGGGCTGGATCGTGCCGCGTGTCGGGCGCAAGCGCTGGAATACGGTTGGGATGAGGCCACTCGGCAATTCCAGTCGAATTTGGTCGCATTTCGAACGCTCCCAATGCGACGCGCGGCCCGTCTTAGCAACCTGTTCCCGCAACGCCGACTTAAGTCTAAACGGCCCTTAGGAGGACCGCTCTCATTGGCGGATGGCTACGAGCGATCCGTGTAGCGGCGCGGGTTGTCCGGTTGACGCTCCCTAGTGGTATAAGTCCGCTTTAGCGACCTAACCGGAGCAGATACCGGGGGGGCATTTGCACCTGCAGCGCCAGAGCACAAAGGCGGATCGTTGTGTGCGGGGATGCCATCCCTGCCTGCGGCGAGTGGGGCGAATCGCATGCGGTCGGTCTCGTTTTTTGACCACCCCAATGCCGGAGCCTATGGGGTTGGCGGGCCCCTGGCTGTCGTCTGCTCGGAGTAACCGAAGACCCCGCGGCAGTCTGTGGTTCCTTGGCGGGGAAGATCTAGCGCGCTTAGAGACGGGTGGGCCCGGTTTATCCTGTGGCGAGGCGTGCGCTGTTTCTGCGTTGATGCGATTTAGGGGCGTGGAGCGAGTGTCGTTTTTCTTGTAACAATTGATGTAACTATCTATTTTTAATGGGTTTTAATAAATTATGACAAGAGCGATCTTTTGAAAGATATCTGTAACATTCGCCCTACATACTATTTGCCGAACCGGGCTTGCGCCACTTAGCGTCCGGCCTTCTTCCTGAACATTGGAGATCACCGTGTTTAAACGCTCTTTGTCGATCCTCGCGATGGCTGCCGTATCGGCGGTCGGGGTCGCCCATGCCGATACCGGCCGCGATTATGTCGCCCTGGTTGGTTCCTCGACGGTATTCCCGTTTGCGTCGGCCGTTGCGGAGCACTTTGGCAAGGCGAATGCAAAGTTCAAGGCGCCAAAGGTAGAAAGTACCGGTACGGGCGGTGGTTTGAAGTTGTTCTGTAGCGGCGTGGGTGTCCAGTACCCGGACATAGCCAACGCCTCGCGGCGCATCAAGTCCAGCGAACTGGAGGCCTGTGAGGCGAGTGGCGTGAAGGATGTGGTTGAGGTGAAGGTGGGTTACGACGGCATCACCATTGCGACCAAAAAGGGTGCGCCTGCATTCAAGTTGACGCGTAAGGACTTGTATTTGGCGCTCGCCAAACAGGTCCCTGATCCGCGTGACCCAAATACGCTGGTCGCGAATCCTTACAAGACGTGGAATCAAGTCAATCCGACGCTGCCTAATCTGGCAATCCAGATGTTCGGGCCGGCGCCGAACCATGGCACGCGCGACGCCTTTGCCGAGCTGGTTCTAACGCATGGGTGTGAGACCTATGCTTGGATAAAGGCTCTCAAGGAAGTCGACGAGAAGCGTTTCGCGAAGGTGTGTACGCAGATCCGTGAAGATGGCGCTTGGACCGACGTTTCTGAAGACTACGCGTTGGTCCTCGGCAAGTTGGCGGCCAATCCAACGGCCGTTGCCGTGTTTACGTTCTCGTATCTTGACCAGAACGGCGACAAGATTGCGGCCGCAACCGTCGAAGACAAGGCTCCGACCTTTGAGACGATCGCCAACGGGAGTTATCCGATCTCCCGACCCTTGTACATCTATGTTAAGAAGGCGCACGTGGGCGTGATCCCTGGGATCAAGGAATTTGTGGCCGAGTTTCTTAGCGATAAGGCGATGGGCGCGGATGGTTACCTCGCTGAGCGCGGGTTGATCACCATGAAGCCCTCCGAGCTCGCGAAGTCCCGTAAAGATTCGATGGAGTTGCGTTCCGTCAAGCTCTGATCCTGGCGGCTAAGATCTGGAACTGGTACCGCCCCGTAAAGGCGGTCCCAGTTTTATTGCCAAGGCACTGCGCAGTCACGGTTCTGGTCTGATGGGAGCGGAGTTGTGACGCGTGCACGGTTCTGTCGTCCTAGGGACCGTTACCTTCAGTAGTATTGAATCGCCTGCATATCAGGGTTATAACCGGGTAATCCCCGGAGGATCGACATGGACGCAACTGCGCTCGGCCCCCACATCTCCCGCCGCTTCAATGAAGACCTGGAGAAATTGCGTACACACGTCCTGCAGATGGGCGGATTGGTCGAAAAGCAGATGTCTGATGCGGTTATCGCGCTGGTGGACGCCAATGGGGCGTTAGCTGACGAAGTGACGCGAAACGATTACAAGGTGAACGCGCTCGAAGTGGCGATCGACGAAGAATGCAGTCGGATACTGGCCACACGGTCACCGGCTGCATCGGACCTGCGGTTGATTGTTGCGATCATCAAGACCATCACCGATTTAGAGCGCATCGGTGACGAGGCTGAGAAGGTCGGGTTTATCGCTGCGCGTCTGGCGGTGATGGAACGTCCAACCGATCGCTACCGTGAGATCAAGAATATGGGGCGTCTGGTGCATCAGATGCTGCATGCCGCGCTCGATGCATTTGCCAGGCTGGATGCCGACGCTGCGCTCAAAATCGTCCAGGACGATCGCGTTGTCGACGACGAGTATGAAGCCATTCAGCGCCAGGTGATCACGTTCATGATGGAGGACCCTAGGACTATCACCCGTTCGCTCGAGGTCCTTTGGGTATCGCGTGCGTTAGAGCGTATCGGTGATCATGCGAAGAATATCTGCGAATACGTTGTTTACATGGTTCACGGGAAGGACATTCGTCATACCTCGCTTGAGGAGGTCAGCCGGCGCATAGGTGCTTCGGAGTTGGGTCAGTGACATTGGCGCGGCGTACCGCCAATCTGCTCGGCCTGCTGGCGGTGGTCGGTCTGATGGCAGTGGCCTTGTTTTTCCAGTATGTGGTGAAACTTAATCCCTGCAACATGTGCATGTTGCAGCGCGCAGCCACGATTTTGCTTGGGTTAGTATTTTTGATCGCGGCTGCACATGACGCTGGGCGATGGGTTGCACGGTGCTACGCCGTACTGATTCTTGTCGCGGCTGCGGCACTCGTTGCGCTGGCTGGACGTCATGTGTGGATGCAGATGCAACCGCTAGGCAGTCTGTCGTCTTGTGGCGCTGATTTTTGGACGATGCTCGATCTGTTCCCCGTCAAAGAGGTGGTCATGCGCATCATCAACGGGGGCGGGGATTGCCAGGAGATCGGTTGGTCGCTGTTCGGGATTTCGATCCCCGGCTGGTTGGGCCTTGCCGCCTCGGGCTTAGGGCTCGGTGGCTTTTGGGCCAACTGGTCGCTGCGGCGGTCGCGCGGCCGGCCTTAAGGGCCTGAGCCGTCCAAGGTTTCCATCAATCGGCGGTAGATGGCGGCTAGGGCATCGATGTCTTCGACCCGTACCTGCTCGTCGATCTTGTGGATCGATGCGTTGATGACGCCTATTTCGACTACTTCTGCGCCCATCGGGGCGATGAATCGCCCGTCTGAAGTGCCGCCGGATGTGGATAACTGCGGCGTGCGAGCCTTTACCGTCTGTATGGCGTCTATGACCGCCTCGGTAAGGCGCCCGGGTTGGGTATAGAACGGTAGGCCCGAGATCTTCCAATCCAGCGTGTACGGGAGTTGGTGGCGGTCTAGTAGGGCAGTTGTGCGGGTTTGGAGGCTTTCGACGGTTTGCACTGGGCAAAAGCGGAAGTTAAAGCGGACCTGCAATTCTCCTGGAATGACATTCACGCCGGTTCCCGCGTGGATTTGCGCTACTTGAAACGACGTTGGTTGGAAGTGAGCGTTTCCGTTGTCCCAGTGGTGGGCGCACAACTCGGCGAGGGCGGGTGCAAAGCGATGTACCGGGTTGTCGGCGAGATGTGGATAGGCGATATGGCCTTGGATGCCGTGAACGGTGAGGATTCCGCTCAGTGAGCCCCTGCGGCCAATCTTAACGGTGTCACCTAACTGCGCGTCGCTGGTCGGTTCGCCGATGACGCACCAGTCGATTCGTTCGCCTAGTGCCATTAGGTGGGCGACGACTTTTTGCGTACCGTCGGTCGCAGGTCCCTCTTCATCACTGGTGATGAGATAGGCGAGGCGGATAGCATGGTGGGGCCGTTGTGAGACGAACGCCTCGGTGGCCGTGAGCATGGCGGCGAGCGCGCTTTTCATATCTGCTGCACCCCGGCCATAGAGAATGCCGTCCCGGATCGTGGGCTCAAAGGGCGGCGAGGACCATGCCTCGTGTGGGCCCGTGGGCACGACGTCGGTATGGCCTGCAAAACACAGTGTCGGTGCGTCTGCTGGACCACGGGTGGCCCAAAAATTCTCAACCGGCCCAAAAGGGAGTCTGTGGACCGTGAAGCCTAGGCGTTCTAGGCGCTCGATCATTAACGACTGGCAGCCGGCATCCTCCGGGCTGATTGAGACACGGCGAATGAGGTCGAGGGTCAATTCAATGGTCGTCGTCATAAGGGCTCCCGGTGCGCGCGCATTTATACGGCGCACGGCATCCTGGGGCAAGCAGGAAGAAATTGGGCCCAGTGCTCGTCCGACCGAGCATCGCGAATGCATTCTAACTCGTTGATTATTATGGATCCCTTGAAGTTGAAACAAAAATGCCACAATTCACTGGGATAATATATTGCGGCGCAGGTGTGCCCTCGTTGGGTTGCTGGCGCCGCACTGGAACCACTCGAATTAAACCCGGGCGATCATGCAGAGCTCCACGATGATTGTCGTTATTCTGCTGCTCGCGAGCATCGCCTTTCAATGGGCTAAGCACCGCGCGATCTCACTGGTCGGCGGAACGCGGGGCATTCGCAATCTGCATTCCCTCCCTGCGTACTACGGCATGTATGTAGCGCTGTGGTGCGCGCTGCCAGCACTGGCGGTGTTGGGCGTGTGGCACCTATTCGGTGACCGCGTCGTTATCGGCATGGTGCTGGCCCAAATGCCACTCGCGTTCCAGAACTTGCCGGCTGATCAAGCGGGGCTGTTACTGAACGATCTGCGCAACGTCGTTGCTGGCGCCATTCCCATGGATACGGTGCGGCCGGAAATCGTTGCCGCAGCGCATCACTGGCAGCAGTTGAATGCGCAAAGCGCGGTAGCAGGCGGTTTGTTGGCGCTATCGGTGGCAATCATCGTTGGCGTTCTTGCCTTGCGCACGGTGCGCAGCGATTTGCGCGCGCGCAATCGCGTCGAAAAAATGGCCGAGTGGGCCTTGTTGGCGAGCTCAGGGATCGCCGTGTTGACGACGGTCGGCATCTTGGCGTCCGTACTGTACGAGGCGATTCACTTTTTTCATTTTGTTTCCCCTATCGATTTTCTGTTTGGCACCACCTGGAGTCCGCAGATGGCGATGCGCGACGACCAAGTCGGTTCGTCAGGCGCATTTGGTGCGGTGCCGCTTTTTGCCGGAACGCTGTTGATTGCCTTGATTGCTCTGGTGGTGTCCGTTCCAGTGGGCTTATTTTCCGCAATCTTTCTTGCGGAGTATGCAGCCCGGAGCGTGCGCACGGTGATAAAGCCTTTACTGGAGATTCTCGCTGGAATCCCGACGGTCGTGTATGGGTTTTTCGCTGCACTGACGGTGGGTCCGCTCCTGCGTGATTTTGGCGTGAGCGTCGGACTTACGGTCGCATCCGAGAGTGCTTTATCGGCAGGTTTAGTGATGGGCGTCATGATCATCCCCTTCATCTCGTCTATCGCCGACGACATGATTACGGCGGTGCCGCAGTCCTTGCGGGATGGGGCTTATGCGCTCGGCGCCACGCGTTCGGAAACGATCCGTAATGTGGTTTTGCCGGCGGCCCTACCGGGTATCGTTGGCGGCGTACTGCTCGCCGCCTCGCGGGCGATCGGTGAGACGATGATTGTGGTGATGGCGGCCGGCCTGTCGGCAAATCTGACGGCGAATCCGTTTCAGGCCGTCACGACCGTGACCGTGCAGATCGCCACGCTGCTGGTGGGCGATTCGGAGTTCGATAGCCCGAAGACGCTGGCCGCATTTGCACTAGGCCTGGTTCTCTTCTTTGCGACGCTGGTACTGAACGTTATCGCATTGAAGGTCGTGCGTAAGTACCGAGAGCAATATGACTGAGTCTGCCGGGCACCAACAGACCACTCAACAGCGAGTGGCAGCCTCGCTGCGTAGGCGGTATGCGGCGGAGATGCGCTTCCGGGCCTATGGCGTGTTCGCCGTTGCAGTCGGTCTGCTGTTTGTCGCGTTTCTGTTCACCTCGATCATTTCAAAGGGCTACACGGCCTTTGAGCAGACGTATGTTGCTGTGGATGTTGTGTATTCGCCTGAGTTGATTGATCCGGCAGGATCGCGGCTGGCGGAAACGCTACAAGCCGCAGACTACCAAGCCGTGCTTAGAGCCTCGTTGCGCGCTGAATTTCCCCAGTTCGAGGGACGCACGTCGTTGCGCCATCTGTATGGAACGGTCAGTAATTCCGCCGAACAAGTGTTGCGGGATCGAGTTCTAGCCAATCCGGCATTGATCGGTGGGCACGAACGGGTCTGGTTGTTGGCGCACGGTCACATAGACATGTTTGTTAAAGGGCAGATTGACCGTAATTTACCCGAGTCTTCCCGGCCTATCAGTGATGAAGAAATCGTTTGGGTCGACGCTCTCCAAACGGCGCACCGTGTGCAGATTCGCTTCAATAAGGCGTTCTTTACGGCCGGAGATTCGCGTGAACCGGAGCAGGCCGGTGTGGCGGGCGCTCTGGCGGGCAGCGCGCTGACCCTGTTCATGGCATTGCTATTGAGTTTCCCGATCGGCGTTGCCGCCGCCGTGTATTTGGAAGAGTTTGCGCCGAAGAATGTCTGGACCGACATTATTGAAGTCAATATCAATAATTTGGCAGCGGTGCCGTCCATTGTGTTTGGACTGTTGGGTTTGGCGATGTTCATTCAGTTCTTCGGCTTGCCGCGTTCAGTGCCCTTGGTGGGTGGCCTGGTGCTCTCGCTGATGACGCTACCGACGATTATCATTACCGGCCGCGCCTCGCTGAAGGCGGTTCCACCATCGATTCGTGAAGCCGCCTTCGGGATGGGCGCCTCACCGATGCAGATGGTGTTGCATCACGTACTGCCGCTGGCATTGCCGGGCGTACTGACCGGAACCATCATCGGTATGGCCCGTGCGCTGGGCGAAAGTGCGCCATTACTCATGATTGGCATGGTGGCCTTCATTGTGGATGTTCCGCACGGACTGTCGGACCCATCAACGGTGTTGCCGGTGCAGATCTATCTGTGGGCACAGAGCCCGGAACGGGCCTTTGTCGAGCGCACCTCCGGCGCCATTATGGTATTGCTGGGCTTTCTGCTGCTGATGAATGCCGTTGCAGTCATTCTGCGTAACCGATTCGAGCGGCGCTGGTAGCGGCGCAGGGAAGTAGTTTGATGACCATCGATAAGCACCAACATGTGGTAAATATTTCCCGCGGCATTGTTTTCAATGAAGGCGATCAGTCGCTGCCGGGAGAAGCAATCGAGACGAAGACGGTCGGGCAGGTAACGGTCGACTCGCCGGTGATCAGTGCGCGGCATGTGAACGTGCACTATGGCGAGAAACAGGCCATCAAGGATGTGAGTATTGATGTCGCCAAAAATGCGGTGATCGCTTTTATCGGTCCTTCGGGCTGCGGAAAGTCGACGTTTCTTCGTTGCCTAAATCGTATGAACGATACGATTCCGAATGCGAAGGTCAGTGGTTCCATCCGGCTAGACGGCAGTGACATTTACGATCGCTCCCAGGACATTGTGCAATTGCGCGCGCGTGTCGGTATGGTGTTTCAGAAGCCCAATCCGTTCCCGAAGTCCATCTACGAGAACGTCGCTTACGGGCCGAAGATTCACGGGTTGGCAGGCAATCGCGCGGATCTGGACGAGATCGTGCAATTGTCTTTGCGCAAGGCGGGTCTTTGGGAAGAAGTCAAAGACCGTCTCGATAATCCCGGCACGGGGCTCTCGGGTGGTCAGCAGCAGCGGCTATGCATTGCGCGGGCCATTGCTGTAGATCCGGAAGTGATTCTGATGGACGAGCCCTGTTCGGCACTGGACCCTATTGCGACCGCGAAGGTGGAAGATCTAATCGACGAGTTGCGCGAAAATTACGCGATTGTGATCGTCACCCATAATATGCAGCAGGCCGCGCGGGTTTCGCAGCGCACGGCTTACTTTCATCTAGGCGATCTCATTGAGGTCGGACCGACAGAGCAGATTTTCACGAATCCACGTCATCGACTGACTGAGGACTACATCACTGGCCGCTTCGGCTAAGCCAGTGGGAAATTGCCTAGTGGCCCATGCCGGCTACGGGTCGCCTCTTAATCTCTCAGTAACTCATTGATGGACGTTTTGGCGCGCGTTTGGGCATCCACTTTCTTGACGATGACCGCCGCGTACAGCGAGTACTTGCCGTCCTGCGATGGTAGATTGCCTGGAACGACAACAGCGCCAGCGGGGACGCGTCCATAGGACACCACCCCCGTTTCGCGGTCATAGATCTTCGTGCTCGCGCCGATGTATACGCCCATGGAGATCACGGCGCCCGTTTCCACGATCACCCCTTCGACGATTTCTGATCGGGCGCCGATAAAGCAATGATCCTCAATGATGGTTGGGCTAGCCTGTAACGGCTCCAATACGCCGCCAATGCCGACGCCGCCCGAGAGGTGCACGTTTTTCCCGATCTGGGCGCAGGAACCGACCGTCGCCCAAGTGTCCACCATAGTGCCGCTGTCGACGTATGCCCCGATATTCACATAGCTCGGCATTAGCACGACGCCTGGGGCGATGTAGGCGCCGCGACGGGCTACAGCGGGAGGCACCACCCGGACGCCGCCTGCACGCAAGGCGCTGTTGTCCTGGTCAGCATATTTGAGCGGCACTTTATCGAACCAACGCGTCGGACTATCGCCCATCACCACGTTGTCATGGGTGCGAAAGTAGAGCAGTACGGACTTCTTGAGCCATTCGTGTACGGTCCAGTGCCCGTTTGCGGCGCGGCTGGCCACGCGCGCGGTGCCTTGGTCTAACAATTCGATGACGGTCTCCGTGGCGTGCAGGAGTTCCACGGGTACATTGCCTGGAGAGATGTCGGCTCTGCGGTCCCAATAGCTATCAATGGTTTCTTGTAGTGCACTCGTCATGATGTTCTCGATTCGATGAAACGGCGGATACGGTTAGCGGCTTCGATGCAGCGATCCAACGAGGCAACCAGTGAAATACGGACGCGGCCGGCCCCAGGATTGCCGTGTCCTGCATCTCGACCCAGGTAGCTGCCGGGCAGGACGATAACGTTTTGTGTCGCGTATAAGTCGCGCGCAAAAACTTCATCATTGCCACCGACATCCGGCCAGAGATAGAAACTCGCTTCAGGCGCAGTGACGTTGAGAACAGGCGTGAGAATCGGTAGGACCGCAGCGAATTTCTCGCGATACAACGCGCGATTATCCACTGCATGTGCATCGTCCTCCCAAGCCGCAATGCTGGCCTTTTGGACGTGTACTGGCAGGGCGCACCCGTGATAAGTCCGGTAGAGGCGAAAGCGTTCCAGCAGGACAGGGTCACCGGCCACGAAGCCGGAGCGCAATCCAGGCAGGCTGGAGCGTTTCGAAAGGCTATGAAATACGAGGACCTGTTCGAAACTGCGCCCGAGGCGGCGGCATGCGCCGAGAAGGCCGGCCGGTGGAGCGGCTTCGTTGCGGTATATATCTGCGTAGCACTCATCGGCCGCAATCACGAAGTCGTAGCGGTCGGCGAGGGCGAGTGCCTGGGCAAGATACCGTTCGTCAGCGACCGTCCCGGTGGGGTTGCCTGGCGAGCATAGGTACAACAGCCGGCAGCGTTGCCACACCTTGGCCGGGACGGCGGCGAGGTCTGGCAAAAAACCGGTGCTTGCGGTGGTATCTAAAAAGTAGGGGGTCGCTCCAGCGAGTAGCGCCGCGCCTTCATAGATTTGGTAGAACGGGTTTGGCATGGCCACGAGGGCGTCATCGGACGGCTCGATTAGGCACTGAGCGAAGGAAAACAGGGCCTCGCGGGTGCCATTGACCGGCAAGACCATGCGCTCGGGATCGATTGCGCCGCCCAACTGGAAACGGCGATCCAGCCAGCGGGCAACAGCGCTGCGGAACGCGGGCAGTCCGCCGGTGGACGGATAGGTGCCCAGATCGCCTAGTGCGTTGACTAGGGCCTCAAGCACGAAGCCGGGCGGAGTGTGCTTTGGTTCGCCGATGGAGAGTGGAATTTGGTCGAGGTGCTGCGGCGCTGTCAGGCCCGCATGTAGGCGTGAGAGACGTTCGAAAGGATAGGGCTGGAGCGTTGCAAGGCGGGACTGCATTTCAATTCCGGTGATCGAGCGTGGCTTTCAGCGCTGCGGCAAGCCGTTGCCGTGCTGGAAGGTCTAGCGGGTGTCCATCACCATCTGCGACATAGAACACGTCTTCGGCTCGTTCGCCAACAGTCACGATGCGCGCCGCCAGTAGTTGTACCTTCTCGGCCATGAAGACCTTGCCCAGTTCGCACAAGAGGCCGGGGCGGTCGGCTGCCACCAGTTCGAGCACGGTGCGGTGGTTGCGGTCATCGTCGCCCCAGACGATTTGTGTCGGGGTCGAGAACATCCGCACCTGACGGGGGGCGCGACGGGTGACCGTATACGAGGACCCGACGTCTAAGCGCAGCGCACGATACAGGCCCTGTTCGATCGCATGCACGCGGGTGCGGTCGTGGATCGCGCCCCCAGTGTCTTCGAGTACAAGGAAGGTGTCGATTGTGAACGCGTTCGTCGTCGGGGTGATGCGGGCGTCGAGAATAGTGAGCCCCATCTGGTCCAACACGCCCGTCGCTCGTGCGAAGCTATTGATACGGCGGTGGGTGTAACTGAAGATGGCAGTGCCGCCGCGGCCGGTCTCCTGTCGCACGGCGACGATGGGTTCTTCGTCGAAGGGGTCACGACCGGCTAGCAATGACGTGTGCCAGGCGATTTCTTCGGCCGTATGGCGCAGAAAGTACGCGCCCGTCAGGTCTTTCCAGACGCGATTAATCTCGGGTGTCGGTACGCCATCATGGGCGAGAATTTCGCGGGCTTCCAATTGCGCCTCGGCAATCAGTTCCGCTTCCCCGAGAGGGCTCTCCAAGCCACGGCGAAGCGCCCGCTGCGTGCGCTCAAAGAAGGCCTCGAATAAGGAAGCCTTCCAAGCGTTCCATAGCTTTGGATTGGTGCCACGCACATCAGCGACGGTGAGGACGTAGAGATAGTCTAAATGGGTGCTGTCGCCCACGCGGCGTGCAAATTCATTCACGACCTCCGGATCGGTGATGTCCTTCTTTTGTGCGGTGACCGATAACAGGAGATGATGGCGTACGAGCCATGCCACCAAGCGTGCATCGTACCGGGTTAGTCCTTGCTCGAGGCAGAAGGCCTCTGCGTCGACTGCGCCGAGTTCAGAATGGTCACCGCCGCGGCCCTTGGCGATATCATGAAAAAGAGCAGCAAGATAGGCCAGCTCAGGGCGCGGTAAGGAACGGAATACCGCGGAGAGTTTGGGTAACTCGTGATCGAATCGGCTCTGAGATAGGCGACGCAGGTTGCGCAACACGAATAGTGTGTGCGCATCGACCGTATAGGCATGGAAGAGGTCGTATTGCATACGCCCGACGACGCGACCGAATGCCGGAATATAGCGACCTAAGACGCCATAAAGATTCATGCGGCGTAGCGCTCTGGAGACGCCTTGAGGCTCACGTAAAATATCGATGAAGAGTCGGTGATGGCGCGGGTTCTGACGAAACTCTTCGTCTACGATAAGCAGGTTCTGTTGCAGGCTGCGAATCGTTGCAGCGCGCACGCCTTTCAGCTCCGTGTTTTGGCATAACAGTTGGAACATTTCGAGGATCGCCGATGGTTGGCGCAGGAAAACTTCCTCGTTAGTCACCTCAAGGTAGTCATTGCGTGACTGGAACCTTGGGTTGATCGGAACCGGCGTTGCGGGCGCGGGATTTAGGATCGCCTCGCTAAACAGTTGCAACAGCATTTCGTTGAGCAACGAGATGTCCATTGCAGTCCGGTAATAGCGTTGCATTAACTGCTCTACGGCCAGTGTATAGGTGGCATCTTCATAGCCAAATTGCACAGCAATCTTGATCTGGTGATCAAACAGCAAACGATCTTCACGGCGCCCATTGAGAATATGTAGAGCGAAGCGGATTTTCCAAAGAAAGCTCTGAGCTGCCTTGAGCTTGCGCAGTTCTGTGTCAGTTAAAAAACCATGTTTGACGAGTTCGTCAAGAGTCTCAGCGCCAAAATGCCGCTTCGCGACCCAGGCGATGGTCTGGATGTCACGCAGACCACCGGGACTGGCTTTGACGTTGGGCTCTAGGTTGTATGCCGTGTCATGAAACCGTTGGTGGCGCTGGGTCTGCTCGCGTACCTTCGCTTCATAGAATTGGGCCGCGCTCCAGACGCGATCCGGGGCGAGGGCTCGCTTCATGGCAGCGAACAGAGGCTCCGGCCCCTCCAACAGACGCGCTTCGAGCAGTGTCGTTGCGACCGAAATATCCGCCAGACTCTCGCTCTGGCACTCGTCTATCGTGCGGGTGCTGTGGCCGACCTCAAGGCCGATATCCCAGAGGAACGTGAGGAAGCGCTCGAGGGCGCTTTCCCAATGGGTGTCCTCGCTCTTGGGTAGTAAGGCCATGACGTCGATGTCGGAGCACGGATGCAGTTCACCACGCCCGTAGCCGCCCACGGCCAACAGTGCCAGTCCGTGGGTGTGGCCGGTGAGGTGTAGCGACCAGGCTCGGGTCAGGACGAGGTCGATCAGGCGCGCCCGGGCCCGCACCAGATCCTCGACGGGCTCGTTGGCAACGAACCGCGCCTTGAGGTCGTCATCGCCACTGTCGATCACTGCGCGGAAGGCGCTGACGGCTTCCGCTGGCACGGCCAGAGTAATCTCAGCCAGTCGCGCGGTCGCAGCGGCCAAAATGGGCCATTGACTGGCTAGAGCTGCAATCGACGTCGGGACGCCTACAGGGAGCATGCGGGTGCTCACGGTTAGGCGATGCTGGTGAGAGGGGATGTTTCATCTGCCCCAAGGGTCAGAATTTCGCAGCCCGTCGGGGTCACCAGCAGCGTGTGCTCCCATTGCGCTGACAGGGAGTGGTCCTTGGTCACCACCGTCCAGCCGTCTCCGAGTAAGCGCACGTGCCGGGCGCCGGCATTGATCATCGGCTCGATGGTGAAGGTTTGGCCGACTTCTAGCGCAGCCCCGGTTCCGGCCTTGCCGTAATGGAGGATCTGGGGATCTTCGTGAAAAATTTGTCCGATCCCGTGTCCACAGTATTCGCGGACCACGGAATAACCCTGGGCTTCAACGAAGGTTTGGATCCGATGGCCAATATCGCCTAGTTGCGCGCCGGGGCGCACCACACCGATGCCAAGCCAGAGGGCCTGGCGGCAGGTATCGATCAAGCGCTTGGCCTGCACGGTGGGGAGGCCGACGACGAACATTCTGCTCGAATCGCCAAACCAGCCGTCTTTGATCACGGTGACGTCAATATTGACAATATCGCCGATTTTAAGGCGTTTTTCGCCGGGGATCCCGTGACAAACGACGTGGTTTACTGAAGTGCAGATGGATTTCGGGAAGCCGTGGTAGTTCAGCGGGGCTGGAATCGCGTTCTGCACCTCCACGATATACTGATGACAGCGACGGTCCAGTTCGTCGGTGCTGACGCCAGGGACCACGTATGGGCCGATCATGTCGAGCACGTCGGCAGTCAGTCGGCCGGCGAGGCGCATGGCGTCCTCTTGGGCGGTTGTCTTTAGGCTCACGGTCGTGCGAAAGGCTCGGCAGGGTGACGGTCAATGGTAGGGATGTCCTAAACCATTGTTTGCACGGGGCTAGCATGGTATAAAGCGCGGCGTTTTTTCGCAATCAAATCCACACGCGTACCGGACCTGCCGCAAGGCGGATCCAACCGGACGGTCGGGTGTCGGTCGGCCCGCTCCACGAGCCTCGTGGAGCCCCCGAGCGACTACCGGACGGGGTGCGCGGAGGAAATAACCCGGGAGATTGAGCACGATGTCGAATGTATCCATGCGTCAGATGTTGGAAGCCGGTGTCCATTTTGGCCACCAAACGCGCTTCTGGAACCCGAAGATGGCCCCGTATATCTTCGGCGAACGCAATAAAATCCATATTATTAACCTCGAAAAGACCCAGCCGATGTTCGCGGAGGCTGAGAGCTTCGTGAAGCGGCTCGCCTCAGACGGTGGGCGCGTTCTTTTCGTAGGCACCAAGCGGTCGGCTCGTGATGCGATGAAGCGTGAAGCAGATCGCGCGGGTATGCCTTATGTCAACCAGCGTTGGCTGGGCGGCATGTTGACGAACTTTAAGACCATTCGTCAGTCCATCAAGCGCCTCATGGAGCTTGAGGATCTTTCGACCACCGGGGCGTTGGATCGCCGCGGCAAGAAAGAAGCGCAGGTTATGCGCCGCGAAATGGAAAAGTTGAACCGTAGTCTCGGCGGCATCAAGAACATGAACTCGCTTCCAGACGTTCTGTTCATCGTCGATGTCGGCCATGAGTCGATCGCGATTCAAGAGGCGAAGAAGCTGGGAATCCCCGTTATCGCCGTTGTGGACACCAATTGCTCTCCATTGGGCGTCGACTATGTGATCCCTGGTAACGACGACGCGATGCGCGCCATCAATCTGTACGCGGCGGCCATTGCGGACGCGGTCCTAGAAGGGCGTGCGGCGGTGCCTGATGTGCCGACTGGCGAGGACGACTTCGTTGAACTCGATGAGGCAGGTAACCCGAGCCGTAACAAGGCAGCCGGTCGCCGTCGTCCTGCGCAAAACGCGAACGCCAATACCCGTGGCAAGAAAGGCCCAGCGCCGCGCCGCCCAGCCGGTGGTGAGGGCGATGTCGCTGCGGAAGCTGCGGTAGAAGCCGTTGCCGAGATGGTCGTCGATGACGCGGCCGATGACGTGGCAGCCGAGTAAGAGAACACGATGAATATCACTGCAGATAGCGTTAAGCAGCTTCGCGAGCGTACTGGCGCGGGCATGATGGAGTGCAAGAAGGCACTCGTTGAGGCGAATGGCGATCTTGAGGCCGCCGCTGAAATCATGCGCAAGTCGGGTCTTGCGAAAGCTGACAAGAAAGCCGCTCGCATTGCGGCGGAAGGCCGCATTGTTTATGCCGGTAGCGCCGACGGTAAGTCAGGCGTGTTGGTTGAAGTGAACTGTGAGACGGATTTTGTGGCTCGTGAGGCGGACTTTACGGCCTTCTGTGAGCAGGTCGCGGCAGTCGCACTGAGTTCAGGCGCTGATTCGATCGAAGCGGTTCTGGCGCACGCTGGCAGTGACGGCGTGCTGCTTGAAGAACGGCGTCGCGTGCTGATCGCGAAGATCGGTGAGAACATCACTGTTCGCCGTCTTGAACGCATATCGAGCGCGGGCGTGCTCGGTAGTTACCTGCACGGCATGCGTATTGGCGCGGTGGTCGCAATCGAGGGGGGCGACGTGTCGCTCGCGCGAGATCTTGCGATGCATGTTGCTGCCATCAATCCGGCCTTCGTTGATTCCACGTCTGTGCCTGCTGAGCACTTAGCCAAGGAGCGCGAGATTCTCGTGGCGCAGGCCTTGGGTGAGGGCAAGCCAGCCGCTATCGTTGAAAAGATGGTGGAAGGGCGCATTCGCAAGTTCCTTGCTGAGATCACACTGGTGGGTCAGCCTTTCGTCAAGGACCCGGATACGAGTGTGGAAAAGTTGCTCAAGCAAGCGGGCGCGACGGTGAAAACCTTTGTGCGTCTCGAGGTCGGTGCCGGCATCGAGAAGAAGCAAGAAAACTTTGCTGATGAGGTCATGGCGACCGTAAAGAGCAGCGAAAAGAAGTGACAGAACCCGCGCCAGCACCGCGATACCGGAGAATTCTGCTCAAACTGAGCGGCGAAGCGTTACTTGGTGACGCAGATTACGGTATCGATCCTGAGGTGCTGCGCAGGCTTGCTAGCGAGATCATCGAGGTCCAGAGCCGAGGTGTTCAGGTTGCCGTCGTCATTGGCGGCGGCAACATTTTCCGGGGAGCGGGTCTTGCCCGCCGTGGTATGGACCGCGTCACCGGGGATCACATGGGCATGCTCGCGACTGTGATGAATGCGCTCGCGATGCAGGACGCTTTAGAAGCGCTCGGTACTTACGCGCGCGTCATGTCGGCGCTGCGCATTCATGAAGTTTGTGAAGATTACATTCGTCGTCGTGCCATCCGTCACCTCGAGAAGGGCCGAGTCGTGCTCTTTGCTTCGGGTACCGGCAATCCCTTTTTTACGACCGACTCTGCGGCCACGTTACGCGGCATAGAGATCGGTGCTGAGGTGTTGCTAAAGGCCACCAAGGTAAACGGCATCTATGATGCGGATCCCATGATCTATCCGTCGGCTGTGCGTTATCAACGCATTTCCTTCGATAAGGTCCTTGCGGACCGATTGAACGTGATGGATGCGACTGCGATCGTTATGTGTCGCGACAACAACCTCCCACTGCAGGTTTTTAATCTGCATAACGCTGGTGATCTGATGCGGATCGTCAACGGCGAGGATGTCGGGACGGTTGTGCATACTTGAGTTAGACGCGGATCCGCGAAGGGGTAGCCATGATCAATGACCTCAAGAAAGATGCAGCGGAGCGCATGGCGAAGTGCGTTGTGGCGCTGAAGTCCGAGTTCAAGCGGATGCGTACCGGCCGGGCCAGCATTGCGTTGCTGGAACATTTCAAGGTCGAGTACTACGGTTCGGATATGCCACTCTCCCAGGTGGCCAATATCGTCGTCGAGGATGCACGAACCCTGACCGTGACTCCGTGGGACAAATCGATGGTTCCGATCATTGAGAAGGCCATCATGAAGTCCGATCTCGGTCTCAATCCGAATACGGCGGGTAGCGTCATTCGACTACCAATGCCAGCGTTGACTGAACAGCGCAGAAAAGAATTGGTGAAAGCTGCCAAGCATGAGGCGGAAGGCGCTCGGGTTGCTGTGCGTAACGTGCGTCGAGACGTCATGCAGGACTTGAAAGAAATGCTCAAGGAAAAGCTGGTCTCCGAGGATGATGATCGTCGCGCTCAGGATGACGTTCAAAAACTGACCGATAAATACGTCGCCGAGATTGACGCGGTGCTAGGCGATAAGGAGAAGGATCTCCTCCACGTGTGAGGAGATCCGAGCCGGCCATGACCGTTCCGCGGCACGTGGCAATCATCATGGATGGCAATGGCCGGTGGGCTTCGCGTCGCGGCCTGCCGCGCTCGGCTGGCCACAAAGCGGGTCTCAAGCCCGTCCGGCTCTGTGTCGAGGAATGCCGCCGACGCGGGATTTCCTACCTGACTCTGTTTGCTTTTTCGAGCGAGAACTGGAGCCGGCCGGTCACGGAGGTCGGTTTCCTTATGAGTCTTTTTATCGAGACCCTCGAGCGTGAAATAGACGATCTTGCGCGCCAATCCGTGGAAGTGCGTTTCATCGGTGACCGCTCCGCTCTAGGGACGCCAATTCTCCAGCGCATCGAGGCTGCTGAGGCGCGCTGCGTGCCTGCAGCGCAACTGCGTCTTACGATCGCTTTGGCCTACGGTGGTCGCTGGGATATTGCCAGAGCGGCGCGCACGCTCGCGCTGGACGTGATGGCGGGGCGATTGAGTATCGACGAGATCAATGAGTCCACACTCGGTCAGCGGATTTCCTTGGGTGATATTCCAGATCCTGACTTGTTCATTCGTACCGGTGGCGAGCAGCGAATTAGCAATTTCTTGCTGTGGAGCCTGGCCTATTCAGAACTATGGTTTACGGAACGCCTTTGGCCTGAATTCGATGCCGGTGACTTCGGCGCGGCTATGGATGCCTATGCCGGGCGCGAGCGACGATTTGGCGGTGTTCCTGCGCCGCGGGAGCCAGCATGCTGAGGACGCGCATCTATACCGCCGTCGTGCTCGTTCTATTGATAGCAGCGGTGTTGTTCTCACTGCCACCTCGGGTGGGTATCGGCGTGCTGGCTTTCGTGCTCGCGGCCGGAGCGTGGGAATGGGCTGCGTTTGCCGGTTGCACGGCGCTCGGTGTGCGCATTGGATATGTTGTCGCTACGCTGTTAATCGGGTTGGCTACGGCGCAGGGGCTTGGAGCTGCCAACGCTTACCAGTTGATGTGGGTAGCCGCGGCTTGGTGGATTGTGGCGGGTATTCGGTTGTCATTTTTTGCGCACGAGCGGGTCTCCGTGGCGATGACGCTCGTCGCCGGCTGGCTGACGCTGCTGCCAGCCGTCACGGCCGTGGCGTTGCTGTTTGCCGGGCCCTTCCGGGTCGACGGAAATCTTTTTTTCATCCTGCTGTTGGCGCTGGTGGCTGCTGCGGACATCGGGGCGTACTTCGCGGGCCGTCGTTTCGGGCGTCTCAAACTCGCCCCTCAGGTCAGTCCTGGCAAAACGTGGGAGGGCGTGATCGGGGGCGCGTTACTCGTAGGTCTGGTCGCGATCGGTTTTGCCACGGCGTTCGGTTGGTCACGACCGGGCTTCATCGGCGTGGCGAGTTTGGTTTTCGTCGCCTCTATTGTCGGGGATTTGTCAGAGAGTTTGTTCAAGCGCGGCGCAGGACTGAAGGACAGCGGCACTATCCTGCCTGGACATGGCGGTATTTTGGATCGTATCGACAGCCTGACTGCTGCTGCGCCGTTCTACGTCTTGGGATTGCGCTGGATGGGGTTGCTGCAGTGACCGCCCGTAAGGGCGTATCCGTTCTCGGTTCGACGGGAAGCATCGGTCGCAGCACGCTCGACGTAATTGCGCGCCATCCAGACCTGTTTCGCGTGGTCGCCCTGACGGCGCGTAGCGACTGGCAGCGCTTACTGGCACAAGCGGTTGTGCATCGCCCCGAGCTGGTCGTTTTGGTGGATCCCACCCATGCGTCGGCGCTTGAGAACGCTTTACAGGCTGCTGGTGTACACGCGACGGTGTTGACCGGTGTTGCGGCGCTGGAGACGGCCGCGACGGTGGCAGGGGCTGACTGCGTGATGGCGGCCATTGTCGGGGCCGCCGGGTTGCCGTCGACCCTCGCGGCTGCCCGCGCCGGTCGGCGCGTACTGCTGGCCAACAAGGAAGCTCTGGTCATGTCCGGGCCGTTGTTGTTGGATGCGGTGCGGGCAAGCGGTGCCGAACTCTTGCCGATCGACAGCGAGCACAATGCGATCTTCCAGTGCCTGCCGCGAACACGACCCGGTTTAGCCGGGTCTGGTGTACGCCGGATTTGGTTGACCGCCTCGGGCGGTCCGTTTCTGCGTCTGCCTGCCGAGGAGTTCGCCGCCGTCACGCCGGCGCAAGCCATTGCCCATCCCCGTTGGCGCATGGGGCAGAAGATTTCGGTCGATTCAGCAACGCTGATGAATAAAGGCCTCGAACTGATCGAGGCGCAGTTACTGTTTGGCATGGCGCCGGGTACCGTGGAAGTAGTGGTGCATCCGGAAAGTATTGTGCATTCATTGGTGGAGTACACCGATGGGTCAACCTTGGCGCAGCTGGGTCATCCGGACATGCGCACGCCCATCGCGTATGCGCTCGGATGGCCAGATCGGATCGAGTCCGGTGTACAATCGTTGAATATGTTGACGCTCGGTGCCCTACACTTCGAGGCGCCAGATCGCGACAAATTCCGCTGTCTTGCGTTGGCTGAAGCGGCGAGCCATGCCGGTGGCACGGCGCCAGCCGTCCTGAATGCTGCGAATGAGGTCGCCGTTCAGGCTTTTCTCGAGGGCCGATTGAACTTCGGGGGTATTCCGGCGGTCATTGAACAAGTACTTGGGCGCATTGCGTCCGTGGCCATCACGGGTCTTGCCGATGTCCTTGCTGCCGATCGGGCCGCAAGGCTAGCAGCGATGACCGCAATCGCGGGATAAGGGGAGGCCGATTGGCTAACGGATTGCTTGAAATTCTGGCGTACGTATTGGTCATCAGCGTCCTGGTGACGGTGCATGAGTTCGGGCACTTCTGGGTGGCCCGGCGTCTCGGTTTCAAGGTCCTGCGCTTCTCGATCGGTTTCGGCCGGCCGCTCGCCTCCAGAGTAGGGCGGGACGGCGTCGAGTATGTTCTGTCGGCCATCCCGCTGGGAGGGTACGTGCGCCTCGCCGATGAGCGTGATGGTCCCGTCGCACCCGAAGATCTACCGCGCACGTTTACCCGGCGCCCCATTCCTCACCGCATCGCGGTACTTCTCGCCGGCGCTGGGGCCAACTTTTTATTCGCTTGGCTGGCGTACTCGGCGCTTTACTTGCACGGTGTGCCCGGTATCCGCGCGATCGTTGCCGATATCCATGCTGGCTCATTGGCCGACGCGGCTGGGTTGCGTTCGGGTGATGAGATTGTCGCAGTGCGTGGTCACGCGGTCCGCGGCGTGGATGATGCAGTTATGGAAACCATTTCTTCGGTATTGGATAACGGCGCGATTCGTTATGACGTTCGACGGGGGAGCGATCCGGCGGTCGTACTCGTGCCCATCCCTAGCGCGCAGCGGCGGGGGCTGACCGAGCCGGGTGAACTGGAAATGCGACTCGGGTTCGCCTTCGTGCAACCCATCCATCCGGCCGTCATCGGCGCCTTATCGGAGACGTCGTCGGCTAAGGCGGCTGGCCTCCAGGTCGGCGACGAGGTTCTTTCGGTAGACGGAAGAGCCGTGGCTAATTTTAGTGGTTTGCGCGCACAGATCATTGCGCGGGCGGGGCAGCCCGTCACGTTGCGGATTCGCCGGGCGGGTGCGGAGCGCGAATTGCCCGTTTCGGTTGCGGGAGAGCCCGACCCTAGCGCCCCCGGACGACTGATCGGCCGCCTCGGCATTCTGCCGGGTGGGCAGGGTGTCTGGCCGGCCGGTGTCGAGACCGTTGAACGGTACGGCCCCGTGGAGGCGCTTTTGGCGGGCGGGCGACTGTTTTGGAAAACCGTCACGATCACCGGTAATTTCGTGCGGCACATGGTAACCGGGAAGGCCTCTTCTCGGAATGTCACCGGACCGTTCGGCATCGCCAAAGTCGCCGCCCTCAGTCTTTTGGCGGGTTGGCCTGCCTTTTTGTCGTTACTGGCTGGCATTAGCATCGGCCTCGGCATTCTCAATTTGCTACCCTTGCCGCTCCTCGATGGGGGTCAAGTGGTTTATCAACTCTTCGAAGCCGTAACGGGCGGTTCCTTATCGGACCGTACGCAGGGCATCCTCCAGCGGGCCGGATTTGCGATTCTGATCCTCTTGACGGTGCTGGCCGTTTACAATGACCTGTCGCGGCCCGGCTAGCCGCCCAAATAGACCAAGGACAAAGATTCGCATGCGACCCCGGCTTGTCCGCGCCGTTTCGATGGCAGTTGCCCTGACATTGGGGGCTGCAGCCGCCCGTGCCCAGACCCTTCCACCCGAGTCCGCCGACTTTACGGTCGGCGACATACAGGTCGAGGGCCTGCAACGTATTGCTGAAGGCACGGTCTTCAACTATCTACCGGTTGCGATCGGCGACCGAATGACCCATCAAAAAGTGGAGGAGGCACTGCGCGCGCTCTACGCCACGGGGTTTTTCAGGGATGTTGAATTGCGACGTGATAGCAACACGCTTCTGATCGCGGTACATGAGCGGCCGTCGATCGAAAGCTTTGAGCTGAAGGGCAACAAAGACATCAAGACCGAGGATCTGCAGAAGAGCCTCAAGAATGTGGGCCTCGCGACGGGCAAGACTTTCGATCGTAGTGTTCTGGAGGATGTCACCCAGTACCTCACGGACCAGTATTACTCGCGCGGCAAATATGCGGTGAAGGTGGATACGAAGGTTGAGGACGTTCCTGGCAACAAGGTCAAGATCACCGTTGAGGTCAAGGAAGGCAAACGCGCGGTAATCCGCGAGATCAACTTTGTCGGTGACACGAAGTTCACGGAGAAAGAGATTCGGCAGAATCTTGAACTGAAGACGCCCAATTGGCTGTCTTGGTACAAGCAAGACGATCGTTATTCGCGCGAAACCTTGCAGGGCGACCTTGAGAAAATCCGCTCCTATTACATGGATCGTGGTTACGCTAATTTCCAGATCGAGTCGACCCAAGTTGAAATTGCGCCTGAGAAGGACGATATCTTCATCAGCGTCAATGTGAACGAGGGCGACGTTTACAAAGTCTCTGAGGTCAAACTCGCCGGCACGATGGTTGTGCCCGAAGCGGATTTGAAGAAACTTCTGTTGGTGCAGGTTGGGCAGACGTACTCCAAAAAGATCGTCACAGCCACCCAAGAGTTGATGAACTATCGGTTGGGTGCCGAAGGGTATTCATTCGCTAAGATCGAGCCGGTTCCGACCACCGATCCCGAGAAAAAGACCGTTTCACTTACATTCTTTATCGATCCAGGTAATCGAGCCTACGTCCGCCACATCAACTTTAAGAATGTCACGGCGATCAACGACGAAGTGCTGCGTCGAGAGATGCGTCAGTTAGAGGGTAGTTGGCTCTCCAATCAAGCGGTTGATCGCTCTAAACAGCGTCTGCAACGATTGCCTTACATTGAGAAAGTGGAATCTGCGAATAAGCCCGTCCCAGGCACGTCGGATCTCGTGGACGTGGAGTACGACATTAAGGAAGGCCTTCCGGGCCAGTTTGGCGGCGGCATTGGCTATTCGGCATCGCAAAAGATGATGCTGAACGGCAACTTCGTTCATTCGAATTTCATGGGTCGCGGCGAGCGCATTGCGGTCGAAGCGAACGCTGGTAAGTACTCAACAATCTTCAGCCTGTCGCATACAAATCCGGCAACGACGATTGATGGCATTGCGCGTACTTTCTCTGTCTCGTACATGAATACAACGCAGTTCGTGTCGCAGGCGTCGCAGTTCTCGACTACGCGGTTGACCGCAGCGCTCGAGTACGGCATTCCGATTTCCGAGTTCCAAGGTTTGCGCTTCGGCATTTCCGCATCGCAGAATGAATTGCTTGCATCGGATTCCACTTCGGCCGCACAAGCGGTGGACTGGGTCCGTTCGAATGGCACGAATTTCCTGCGCACCGGCACTACGATGGATTACAGCGGAACGATCACGACGATCAATTTCTACGGCTCTCGCTTTGGTGTGTTCGAGACGACATTAGGGTGGAGTTTTGACTCGCGTAACCGTTCTATTTTCGCGGACCGGGGTACGCGCGTTTCGATCGGTGGGTCCTTTGCGCTGCCGGGTACGTCGGTGCGCTACTACATGGCCAACTTCGACTTCCTCAAACTGACGCCGCTGCCGAAGAAATTTACGTTGGCCCTCAAGACCCAAGTGTCTTTTGGTGACAAGCTGGGTTCAACTACGGCGCTGCCGCCCTTCCGTCAATTCTTCGGTGGCGGGCCGGATACCATCCGCGGCTATCGTGAAAGCCGTTTGGGACCAAAAGATAGTTTTGGCAATCCCTACGGCGGCAACCTGTTGACGGTGGCCAGCGCCGAAATTCTGTTTCCGACGCCCGATAAGTGGAAAGCCAACGTCCGGGTCAGCGCTTTCTACGACATGGGCAATGTCTTTTCTACCGGGAACGTCAAGTTCTACGGTATTGACCGGGTCACGCCGGTTAACTACAAGTTCAGGTATAGTGATCTCAAGCGTTCGGCCGGTATTGCAGTCCAATGGCTTGCGCCGATGGGCATATTCCGGTTCAGTTACGCGGTGCCGCTCAGCAAGACGGTGGCGTCTGCGAACGACATTAGGTTCCCCGACGAGCGCGAGGGCTTCCAGTTCTCGATTGGCTCGGCGTTCTGATGTAACTCCATAAAAAACAGCAACTAAGGTTCGACTCTTTATGCGTATTAAGACTCTCGCCCTGATCCTTGCCAGCACTCTGGGTTTTGGCTCGGTTGCACACGCAGACGGCCAGAAGATCGCGGTCGTCAATATCCAGCGCGTTCTCGCCGAGGCCCCGCAGGCTCGCAGCGCCAGCCAGACCCTCGAGGCCGAATTCGGTCCCAAGGGCAAGGCTCTGGAAACACAGAAAAAAGACTTCGAAGGCCGTGCGCAGAAGTTTGAGCGCGACCAGGCGACGATGTCGGAGGCCGAGCGCACGAAAACCAGTCGTGAGTTGCGTGACACGCAGCTCAACTACGAGCGCCGCGCCAAAGAGTTCCAGGAAGACGTGCAGTTGCGTCAAAACGAGGAACTCCAGAAGGTCCAAAAGACCATCGTTGAAGTGGTCCGCGTCTACGCGAAGGCGCAGGGCTATGACATCGTGCTGGCTGATGGCGTGATCTATAGCAGCGATGCCGTCGATATCACGTCGCAGTTGCTGTCGACCTTGACTGCGAAGGCGCCTGCGGCGCCTGCGGCTGCCGCGCCGGCGGCTGCGCCTGCCCCGAAGAAATAATTCGGTAGGCCGCACATGGCCGGAGCGTCACTCGGTGATCTCGCCGCCCGCTTCGGCCTGACCCTCCGGGGTAACCCGGATGTGGTGGTGCGCTCGGTCGCAACCTTGCAAGGAGCGACCGAGGGCACGCTGAGTTTTTTGGCCAACCGTAAGTATTTGCGGTATCTGGCCACGACCGGGGCGTCTGCTGTTGTGGTGGATGAGGCTACGGCGGCTGAGTGTCCGGTGCCGGCGCTTGTGGCCCGCAACCCTTACGCCGCTTACGCGCGAATCGCCGCGGTCTTGCACCCCGATCGCGTTGCGCCGGCGGGAGTCCACCCGTCAGCCGTGATCGATCCGTCTGCCCAGATTGCGTCCACTGCGAGTATCGGACCCTACGTCGTCATTGAAGCCAATTGCAGCGTGGCTGATGGCACCGTGATCGGCGCAGGCTGTTACCTGGGCCCGGATTGCCGGGTCGGGGCGGATACGCGATTGTCGCCGCGCGTGACCTGCTATAGCGGGGTCACCATCGGGGCTCGTTGCCTCATTCACTCCGGCGCGGTTCTTGGCGCCGATGGCTTTGGTCTTGCCCAGGACCGTGCCGGTTGGGTAAAAGTCCCACAGGTCGGCGGCGTCCGTGTGGGTGACGATGTTGAAATTGGCGCCAACACAACGATCGATCGTGGGGCCATTGAAGACACGGTTATTGGTAATGGCGCCAAACTCGATAATCAGATTCAGATCGGACATAACGTGCGTATTGGCGAGCATACCGCGATCGCCGGCTGTGTCGGCGTATCTGGCAGCACGACGATCGGTAGCCGTTGCATGATCGGTGGCAAGGTGGGTATTGCCGGTCACCTTGAAATTGGTGATGACGTGGTGATCACCGGACTGACACTGGTCAGTCGATCCTTGACGGGGCCTGGCGTCTATTCGGCGGCAGTCCCTGCGATGGAAGCCGGTCCGTGGCGGCGCGTTGTGGCGCGGCTTCGGCATATTGATGCGTTGTTTGATCGCGTTCGTTCGCTAGAGGGGAAGGGCGCGACGCCTGACCCGGAGTGATCTATGAGCACTGAGAAAAATCTACCCGTCCTCGACATCGATGGCGTGCTGAAGCTACTGCCACATCGGTACCCGTTCCTGCTGATAGACCGGGTGCTCGAGATTGAACATGGTAAGACGGTTCGGTGCCTGAAGAACGTCACTATCAATGAACCTTTCTTTCCAGGACATTTTCCGCACCGTCCGGTGATGCCGGGAGTCATGATCCTGGAGGCGTTGGCGCAGGCGGCTGGTGTGCTGGCGTTCAGAACCGCGGGCGTCATTCCCGATGAGAGCACGCGCTTTTATTTTGTTGGGATCGATGGCGCACGTTTCCGTCGTCCGGTGGTGCCCGGCGATCAGCTCATTCTGAATGCGAAGTTGGAGCGCATCATGCGCGGCATTTGGAAGTTTAAAACCTGGGCCGAAGTGGATGGTGTCGAAGCGTGTAGCGCCGAGATGATGGTGTCGGTGGTTGCCGAGCCGAAAAAGGAGTGACCGTGGCGGCGATTCATTCCACTGCCATCGTGGATCCCAAGGCCACGTTGGCCGACGACGTGACCGTTGGTGCGTATTCGATAATCGGCGCTGGTGTAGAAATCGGTGCAGGGACGGTGATCGGTCCACACGCCGTGGTGCTAGGGCCGACGCGTATTGGCCGTGGCAATCATATTTTCCAGTTCGCTTCTATCGGCGACGTTCCGCAGGACAAAAAATACGACGGCGAAGATTCGCGTCTGGAGATTGGCGATCACAACGTTTTTCGTGAATGTTGCACGGTCAATCGCGGCACGGTGACGGGTGCCCTGGTCACGCGGATCGGCTCGGACAATCTGTTCATGGCCTATACCCATGTGGCCCATGACTGTATCGTGGGCTCGCATTGCATCATGGCCAATTATGCGACGCTCGCGGGCCATGTGGAGCTCGACGATTGGGCCATCTTGGGTGGTTATGCAGGTGTGCATCAGTTTTGCAAGATAGGTGCCCATGCCTTTCTGGCGAACAACAGTGCAGCGACACGTGACGTCCCTCCTTATGTGATGGCAGCAGGCGCGCCGGCGGAGCCCAAGGGCATCAATGCCGAGGGTCTCAAGCGTCGCGGCTTTGATGCGCAGGCAATCACCCGCATTAAGAATGCCTATCGTGTGTTGTATCGGACGGGGTTAAAACTAGCGGAGGCTACGGAGCAGTTGCATCTGCTCGCAACGACGCAGCCGGAAGTGCAACTGCTCGTCGAATTTTTGCCGCGGGTCACCCGCAGCCTGATCCGTTAGGCTCGGGTAAGCGGATCGTGACCGAGCGCGTCGTCATTGTGGCTGGCGAGACGTCCGGGGATAACCTCGCTGCTGGACTCATTCGGGCACTGCGTGTGCAACGTCCCGGCCTAGAGTTCGAAGGCGTAGCGGGTCCCGCGATGATCGCGGAGGGTTGCGTCGCTTGGGCGCCGTCTGAAGCGCTGGCCGTGATGGGCCTGTTTGAGGTCATTCCCCATTTGGCGCGGATGATCCGGCTGCGCCGGGATGTCGTGCGCCGAACCTTGGCGTACGCGCCGCGGGTCTTCATTGGCGTGGATGCGCCTTCGTTTAATTTGGGCTTGGCCGCGCAGTTGCATACGGCGGGTATTGCGACTGTGCAGTATGTCAGTCCCCAGGTATGGGCGTGGCGTCAGGGCCGCGTCCGCACCATGGCGAAGACGCTTGATCTGGTGCTCTGTTTACTGCCGTTTGAAAAGCCGTTCTATGAAGGACGGGGGCTTACTGCTGAATTTGTCGGTCATCCGCTGGCGGATCGGCTGCCGTTGGTCCCTGATCGAGCGGCGGCGCGTCTCGCTCTGGGCTTGCCCGCACACGGGGAGGTGGTTGCGATCTTGCCCGGGAGTCGCCGCGGTGAAGTGGCTCGACTGGCGCAGGATTTTATTGCGGCCGCGCAAATCTTGGCCGCACGGCGTCCCGGCATTCGCTTTGTTGCGCCAATGGCCAGTAGCGGTGTTCGGGTCTTGTTCGAGGCAGCATTGGCGCAGGCAGGCGGGATTGCGATTGACGTCATTGATGGGCGCTCGTCGCAGGCCTTGACGGCTGCCGATTGCGTGCTCGTCGCCTCCGGTACGGCCACGCTGGAAACGCTGCTGTGCAAGCGGGCAATGGTCGTGGCCTATCGGGTCGGCGGGCCGACCGCCTGGATCGTCCGGCGGCTGATGCGAGCGCCGTTTTTTTCCCACCCCAACCTGTTGGCCGGTCGGGAAGTGGTGCCGGAACTCATGCAGGCGGCAGTAACGCCGACGGCGCTTGCCGATGCGCTTACGCGCTGGCTGGATGATCCGGCTCTGCGCTGCGAAACCGAAGCGCTGTTTACAACCCTCCACGCGCAACTGCAACAGGGCGCCAACGAGCGCGCGGCCGAGGCGGTATTGGCACTGCTGGATCGGGCGCGGCGTTGACTGCGGCCTGGCCGAGCCAGCCTGGGATCGCTGGGGTCGATGAGGCGGGGCGGGGGCCGCTTGCAGGGCCTGTAGTAGCCGCGGCGGTGATTCTGCCCTTAGAACCGCTCATTCAAGGCTTAAACGACTCAAAAAAACTCTCCTCCGCGCAGCGAGACACTCTGGAAGCCGAGATCTACCAGCACGCCGTGGCCTGGGGCCTCGGTTGGGCCTCGCCGGCGGAAATCGATGCGGTCAATATCCTGCAGGCGACCTTCCTAGCGATGCGTAGAGCCCTCCAGGGGCTCAAGGTAGCGCCCGCGCAGGTTCTGGTGGATGGAAATCGTCTCCCGCCACAAGAGGGTCTGGGATTTATCGCCTCGTGGGAGGCCGTGGTGCGGGGGGATTCCCGGGAGGCGGCCATTGCGGCGGCCTCGATTCTCGCGAAAACCGCCCGCGATCGGTACATGCAGGGAGCCGAACAAACGTACCCCGGATACGGCTTTGCGGTGCACAAGGGCTATGGTACCGCCCGGCATATGTCAGCTTTAAGGCGTTTGGGCGTCACTCCGCTACATCGACGGACCTTCGAGCCGGTAAAATCAATGGTCCTGCTGTTGCCGTCAGAGTCGTAACTGCCCGTGACCTCTTTCGTTCATCTCCGACTGCACACCGAGTACTCCCTGGTCGATGGGGTTGTGCGCATCGACGAGCTCGCCTCGAGCGCTGCAGCGGCAGGCATGCCTGCCGTGGCCGTGACCGATCAGGGCAACCTGTTCGCGATGGTGAAGTTCTATAAGGCAGCGCAGTCAGCGGGCGTGAAGCCCATCGTTGGCGTCGATTTGCTAGTGCGTGAATTGGGTGAACGCGCCGAACCGTCACGCCTGACTCTCTTGTGCATGAATTCGAAGGGCTATGGCAATCTGACTCGCTTGGTGACGAAGAGCTATCTAGAGGGGCAGCGGCGCGACGGTATTCCAATGATTGAGCGTGAATGGCTCGAACCGGAAACGGTGGATGGCTTGATTGCATTGTCGGGTGCTGGCGATGGCGATGTGGGTCGCTACATCGGCAATGGCAAGATGGCCGAGGCGCATCGCGCAGCGCGTACCTGGCGCGCGCTGTTTGGTGATCGCTACTATCTTGAACTCACGCGCACCGGAAAGCCCGATGACGATGTGATAGTCGACGGTATGCTGGGCTTGGTCGCTGAGCTGAACCTACCCGCAGTGGCCACCAATGACGTGCGATTTTTGCAGCGCGCAGACTTTGAAGCGCACGAGGCGCGGGTCTGCATCCATGACGGTGAGCAGTTGGCGAATCCGAATCGGCCGCGCCGCTATACGGATGAGCAATATCTAAAATTGCCTGCAGAAATGGCAGCTCTGTGGGCCGATGTGCCTGGTGTGATCGAGCAGTCGGTTGAGATTGCTCGGCGTTGTTCGCTGGAACTGAAACTAGGTACGCCGATGTTGCCGGAGTATCCGGTGCCAGAGGGTCAAACCACTAGTCAGTTCTTGCGCGACGAGGCAGCGCGCGGATTGGCGGGACGCATTCAAGCGATTACCGATGGACTGCCAGCCTTTCGGGTGGTGCCGCCCGAGGAGTACGACGCGCGCTTGGCGCGTGAGCTCGACGTCATCATTGGTATGGGCTTTGAGGGGTACTTCCTCATCGTGGCGGATTTTATTCACTGGGCTAAGAACAATGGTGTACCGGTTGGCCCAGGCCGGGGTTCCGGCGCCGGTTCGCTCGTGGCCTATGTGCTCGGCATTACGGATATCGACCCGCTGCAACACGACTTGCTATTTGAGCGGTTCTTGAATCCAGAACGCATCTCGATGCCCGATTTTGATATCGATTTTTGTACCAATGGCCGTGATCGTGTGATCGATTATGTCGGGCAAAAATACGGTCGAGATCGAGTATCTCAGATCATTACCTACGGCACCATGGCGGCGAAGGCCGTCGTGCGTGACGCGGGACGTGTGCTTGGATTTGGCTACGGCACTGCCGACCGGGTCGCAAAGCTGATTCCCTTCGAAGTCGGAATTACCTTAAAAGATGCGCTCAAAAAGGAAGAGGAACTACGGCGCGCCTACGAAGGGGAGGAAGACGTTCGGACTATCATTGATCTGGGTCTGTCGCTCGAAGGTTTGACGCGCAATGCTGGCATGCACGCCGGTGGCGTGGTGATCGCGCCGTCCGTGTTGACCGACTTCGCACCGCTCTTTGTTGAAGAGGGTGGGACCGGGGTTGTCACACAGTTCGATAAGGACGACATTGAGGCTGCAGGCCTCGTGAAGTTCGACTTCCTCGGCTTGCGTACGCTTACTGTCATTGAGTTGGCGGTGAAAATCATCAATGCAGCGCGTGCTGCGGTGAATGAGCCACCGCTGGATATGGCGCAGTTGCCATTTAACGACCCCAAGACCTTCGCCCTGTTAAAAGGCTGTCGAACAACCGGTGTCTTTCAGCTCGAATCCCGTGGTATGCGGGACTTGCTGCGTCGGCTGCAGCCGGACTGCTTCGAGGATATTGTGGCACTCGTCGCGCTATTCCGACCCGGTCCGCTGGAATCGGGCATGGTCGATGACTTCATCGATCGAAAGCATGCGCCGCGCGGTCAGAAAATTGATTACCTGCACCCTGAGCTCGAGCCGGTGCTGTTACAGACCTATGGCGTCATCCTCTATCAAGAGCAGGTGATGCAAATTGCCCAGGTCCTTGCCGGCTATACCTTGGGGGGTGCGGATCTGTTGCGCCGGGCGATGGGTAAGAAGAAAGCGGAGGAGATGGCCGAGCAACGCGTCGTGTTTACAACCGGTGCCACGGGGCGCGGTGTGCCAGAGGAGCAGGCGACCCACATTTTTGACTTGATGGAGAAGTTTGCCGGTTACGGTTTCAACAAGTCGCATTCGGCCGCCTACGCGGTGTTGACCTATCACACCGCCTGGATCAAGGCGCATTACACGGCGGCATTTGAAGCGGCCGTGTTGTCCTGCGATATGGATAAGACCGATAAGGTCGTTGTCGGTGTCGAGGACTGCAAGGAGATGGGGATTGTCGTCCTGCCGCCGGATGTGAACACCTCAAGCCTGCAATTCGAAGTCGCCAGCGAGAAGTCGCTGCGCTACGGGTTGGGGGCGATCAAGGGCGTCGGTGCGGCGGCGGTGCAGTCGATTGTCGAGGCGCGCAATGCGGGCGGCGCCTTCAAAGACCTGATGGATCTGTGCATGCGGATCCAGTTGGGTGCGGTCAATCGCCGCTGTTTCGAAGCGCTGATCAAATCGGGCGCGATGGATGCGCTGGGTCTGAATCGGGCAACGCTGATGGCGCAATTGCCCGCAGCAGTACAGGCTGGTGAACAGCGGAGTCACGCCGCCAAGACCGGCCAGGAGGACCTGTTCGGGTTGGAGGCGCCGGTGACGGCCGTGGCATCCCGTACCGACTTGGGACCGATGGTTCCGGAATGGCCGATCGGCGTTCGGTTGGCCCACGAGCGCGAAACGCTCGGTTTTTATCTGTCCGGCCATCCCATGGACGAGTTCCGGGGTGACTTGAAGTACATCGCGCCGGCCACCATTGCCGACGTCGGCGGCGCGAAGCCGGCCGGTGGTGGTGGTTGGGGCGCGCCGCAGCGCCAGGTGACCGTTGCAGGTCTCGTGCAGGAGGTGAAGAAAATTAAAAATCGCACCATCCTGGTTCTCGACGACGGCACGGCGCGACTCGAGGTGGTGCTGTTCGATGAGATGGTGCAAGCCCATCGCGAACTCGTCGCCAAAGACGCGTTGATCGTTGTGGAAGGCGGGCTGAAGTGGGACGACTACGCTGAGGGTTGGCGTTTGACGGCCAAAAAGCTGACCGGCTTGATTGCGGCGCGAGAGAAGTCGGTACGGCGGCTGCTACTGCGCTGGCCGGCGGGGGGGGATGACGGTGACGTGATGGGCAAGCTCGAAGCGCTGTTACGGCCCGCGCGGGGCGGGCAGTGTTCGGTCGCCCTGTATTACCCCGGCGGCGCGGCGCGGGCCTTGCTGGAATTTGCCGGAGATTGGAATGTCCGCCCATCAAAAAACCTGATCGACGAACTTATCGGTGTTTTCGGCGAGGATGGTATCCAGTTGTCGTATCATCCGCGGGATCAGGAGGCCTGCCTGCGGCGCTGGGGAGCCCGTGGTGTGGTCGAACGACTACCGGTCGCCTTGGACAAATAACGCTCCCTCTTGACGGCACGGCCCGGGTCTGTGAACTTGCCGCACCCATGGACCTGAACTTCCTAGATTTCGAACAACCGATCGCCGAGCTAGAGGCGAAGATCGACGAACTGAAGTATCTCGGTGAGGACAACTCCGAGATCAACATCGTCGAGGAGATCGCTCGCCTGCGCAGCAAATGTGCAACGCTGACGAAGAGTCTGTTTGCCAATTTGACTCCGTGGCAGGTAGCGCAACTCGCACGGCATCCGCAGCGGCCCTATACGCTCGACTATATTCCGTTGGTGTTCACCGACTTTGAGGAACTGCACGGCGATCGCATGTATGCCGATGATTCGGCAATCGTCGGCGGTCCGGCTCGGCTGAACGGTCGGCCGATCATGCTGATTGGCCAACAGAAAGGGCGCGATACCAAGGAGCGAGTGCGTCGTAACTACGGCATGCCCAAGCCCGAGGGCTACCGTAAGGCGTTGCGCCTGATGCGGTTGGCAGAGCGATTTAACCTGCCGATCGTCACCTTGATTGATACCCCGGGCGCTTACCCTGGTATCGGTTCTGAGGAGCGCAATCAGAGCGAGGCCATTGCGCGCAATTTATTTGAGATGGCGCGCCTGCGCGTGCCGGTGGTCAGTTGTGTGATTGGCGAAGGCGGCTCCGGTGGTGCGCTGGCCATCGGTGTGTGCGACCGGTTGCTGATGCTGCAGTATTCGGTCTATTCGGTCATTTCGCCCGAAGGGTGCGCATCGATCCTCTGGAAGAGCGCGGATAAGCGGGAGTTGGCGGCCGATGCGATGGGCATTACAGCGGAACGGCTGCAGCGGGAGCAACTCGTCGACGAAGTGATTCCCGAGCCCCTGGGCGGCGCGCATCGTGATCCGTTAAAAATTGCAGAGCATCTGCGCGCGGCGTTGATTCGTGCCGTTGAGGATTTGGCGGCCCGCCCCGTTGACGTGCTCCTCCATGAGCGGGCACGCCGCTACGATTCTTTCGGCTCTTTCAGAGCGACCTGAGGCGTGACGGCATGACGGCGCGCGCGGCCTTGCCGTTCTCGCCAGACGTCCTGGGCAAAGCACTGGATCGGCTCGGCGCCACAGAACGCCTTTGTGTGGCGCTATCTGGCGGCGCCGATTCGGCGGCATTGCTCGTTGCTGCTGCGGTTCTGGCCGCGCAGGGGCGTTGCGCGCTGCGGGCCCTTCATATCGATCACGGCTTTGCCGGTTCCCCCCTGTTGCGGCAAGCAGCGATCGCGGCTGCTGCCTGCTGTGGCGTGGCGCTACAGGTCGTGACTGTCGAGGTCTGTGGGATCGGCGACCTTGGTTTGGAAGCTGCAGCGCGGGATGCGCGCTGGCGGGGGTTCGCCGAAAGTTTGGCGGCGGGGGAAGACTTGCTGACTGCGCATCATCTTGAGGATCAGGCCGAAACCGTACTATTGCAGTTATTGCGCGGCGCCGGCGCTCGCGGCCTGGCTGCCATGTCGACGACGACGACGCTTGGGGTCGGTCGGCTGCTGCGCCCCTTGCTCGGCGTGCCACGCGCGGCCTTGCGGGACTATGCCAGCGCGCAAGCGGTGCCGTGGTTAGAGGATCCGAGTAATGCCGATCTCGGGCTTGATCGGAACTATCTACGATCTCAAGTCTGGCCGGAACTGACGGCACGGTGGCCTGCCGCCGCGCGCACGCTGGCTCGATCGGCGAGTCATCTGGGGGGCACTGTGCGGTTGCTGGAGGCAGAGCTTGCGACGCGGCTTGCTGCCGTGGAGCAGGGGGGGACACTAGACCTCGCTGCGCTGGCGCGGCTGGACGCGGGATGGCGTCTTGAGTTGATCCGCTATTGGTTACGTGGGCTCGGCTTTTCCGTGCCGCCAACGCGTCGCTTGGCGCAATTTGATGTCCAGTTCTTGTACTCCGCCCCCGACAGCCAACCGCGGTTGGCTTGGGGCGAGATCGAGTTGCAGCGCTACGACGGCCGCTTGCATGCCCGGCAGGTCCTGCCGTCCCTTGCGTTGCCCGCGGCGTTGGTGTTGCCGACGGCAGGCAGCGTCGAACTGGGTGTTCTGGGCCGCATTGTCGTGGCGCTGACGACAGAAGGGGGCTTGCGCGTCGCGCAAGTCGCGACCTATCGCCTGACGACCCGCCGTGGCGGCGAGCGTTGGCGACGGGATCTGGGTGGCCCGGAGCGGGCGCTAAAAGACTGGTTTCGGGAGGCGCGGGTGCCGCGATGGCAGCGGGAACGAGCGGTTCTCATCTGGAGTGGCCTCGGATTGGCCGCTGTCGTCCTGCCAAGCGCGACGTGGATCGGGGCCGACTATCGAGCAGAGAGCGGGGAGGTGAGCCTGGGGGTGCATTGGCAGGGCGCGCCTGCAGCGCTGGCAATGACGCATTTACATTGAGGCCGGAGGGGCTTTCCGATAGACTGATTTCCCGTCGACCAGGGCCCGTCTGTGGCCCTTTTTTGGTTGTTCCGGAGATCTGACGGGAGCCTTCATGACTCGTTTCGTATTCGTTACCGGCGGCGTCGTCTCCTCGCTGGGTAAGGGCATCGCTTCGGCCTCTCTAGGCGCGATCTTGGAGTCCCGCGGACTCAAGGTCACGATGCTCAAGCTCGATCCCTATATCAATGTCGATCCAGGCACCATGAGCCCTTTCCAGCATGGGGAAGTGTTCGTCACGCAAGACGGCGCTGAGACGGACCTTGATCTCGGTCACTACGAGCGCTTTGTCCGCTACACAGCCACGCGCAATTCGAATTTCACTACGGGCCGCATCTACGAGACCGTCATTGCGAAGGAACGTCGCGGTGATTATCTCGGTGGGACTGTGCAGGTCATCCCGCACATCACCGACGAGATCAAACGCTGCATCAAGCTCGGTGGTGCCGGTGCGGACGTCTGCATGGTTGAAATTGGCGGTACGGTCGGTGACATTGAATCGTTGCCGTTCTTAGAGGCGATCCGTCAGATGGGTGTGGAGTTGGGGCGTTCCAACGTCGTCTACATGCATCTCACCTTGGTGCCGGTGGTTGCCGGCAGTGAGATCAAGACCAAGCCGACACAACACTCGGTGAAAGAGTTGCGCGGTATTGGTATCCAGCCCGATATTCTGTTGTGCCGGGCGCGCGATCCGTTGCCTGATGAACAGCGACGTAAGATTGCGTTATTTACCAATGTCGAAGAGCGCGCGGTAATTTCCGCCGTCGATGCGGACGATATTTACAAAATCCCGGGATTTCTGCATGAGCAAGGGCTCGACGAAATAGTCGTCGACAAGTTGCGTTTAGAAGCCAAGCCGGCTGATCTGTCCGAATGGCATGCGGTAGTGGCGGCGAAGGACGCATTCGAAGCGACTGTCAACATTGCGATGGTTGGCAAGTATATGCAGGTGCGCGATTCCTATATTTCGCTGAATGAGGCGATTAACCACGCGGCACGCAAGACGAAAACGCGGGTCAACATCCATTACGTTGAATCCACAGATATCGAAAAGACGGGCGTGGATTGCCTTGCTGGCATGGACGCAATCCTGGTGCCCGGTGGCTTCGGTGAGCGTGGTATCGAGGGCAAGATCGAGGCGGTGCGTTTTGCGCGTGAGCGCAATATTCCGTACCTTGGAATTTGCCTTGGCATGCAAGTGGTCTGCATAGAGTACGCGCGCAACGTCGTTGGTCTTGATAGCGCCAACAGCACTGAATTTAATACGCAGGCGCCGGATCCAATCATTGCACTGATTACGGAGTGGAAGGATCGGGGTGGTCAGACCGTTGTGCGTAGCGAAAAGTCGGATCTTGGCGGCACGATGCGACTTGGTGCGCAAACTGCGCGCGTTCTGTCCGGTACGCTCGCCCATCAGATTTACGGCAGTGAGTCGATTAATGAACGTCATCGTCACCGCTTCGAGTTCAATAACTTGTATTTGGATCGCATACAGGCTGCAGGCCTGAAAGTATCGGCCTTTGCGGCTGGAGATTTGGTCGAGATCGTCGAGTTGCCGGCGCATCCCTGGTTCGTTGCGGTGCAGTTTCACCCAGAATTCACCTCCACGCCGCGTGATGGTCACCCGTTGTTCTCTAGTTTCGTAAACGCAGCGCGTCACTACCGCGCGCAACAGACGGTTTAACGATGAAACTGCTCGGTTTCGACGTTGGGATTGATCGGCCCTTATTCCTGATTGCTGGTCCTTGCGTTGTGGAGAGTGAGTCGCTACAGGTCGATGTGGCCGGACGACTGAAGGAAATTACCGCGAAGTTGGGCGTGCATTTCGTCTTCAAGTCCTCTTACGACAAGGCCAATCGCTCGTCGGTGCAGAGTTTTCGTGGGCCGGGGATCGAGGAAGGTCTGCGCATCTTGGCGGAGGTAAAGCGTCAGGTGGGCGTGCCTGTGCTGACCGACGTGCACGAAGATACCCCCTTTGCTGAAGTGTCCTCCGTCGTTGACATGTTGCAGACGCCCGCTTTTCTGTGTCGCCAAACCAATTTCTTGCTTGCGGCCTGTTCGCAGGGCTTGCCAGTCAACGTCAAAAAGGGCCAGTTTTTGTCGCCGTGGGAGATGGGCAACGTCGTTGAGAAAGCGCGTTCGACCGGCAATGAACAGATTCTTGTCTGCGAGCGCGGGTTTTCCTTTGGGTACAACAATCTCGTCTCTGATATGCGGTCCCTGGCGGTGATGCGCACAACAGGAGCGCCGGTGGTATTTGATGCGACCCACTCGGTGCAATTGCCGGGCGGGCAAGGCACCTCGTCGGGGGGGCAGCGCGAGTTCGTTCCCGTGTTGGCGCGAGCAGCGGTGGCTGCGGGGGTCTCGGGCTTGTTTATGGAGACCCACCCGGATCCTGCCAAGGCGCTTTCGGACGGTCCCAACGCGTGGCCGTTGGCGCAGATGGAGTCTTTGCTTGCCACGTTGGTGGAGATTGATCGGACGGTGAAGCGCACACCGTTTGAAGAAGATTTTTTGTTGTCGCACCTACCAAGTTAAGGAAGCGGACTGATGACTGCCATTGTCGACATTCGTGGACGCGAGATCATTGACTCCCGTGGCAATCCCACTGTAGAGGCCGATGTTTTTTTGGCTTCCGGTGCGATCGGCCGTGCCGCTGTTCCGTCAGGCGCGTCGACCGGTAGTCGTGAAGCGGTGGAACTTCGGGATGGCGATCAAACACGCTACTTGGGCAAGGGTGTCCGCAACGCCGTTGCGAATATCAATGGTGTTCTGCGTGACGCATTGCTCGGCACCGACGGTACGGATCAGGCGGCGCTGGATAGTCGCATGATCGCGCTCGACGGCAGTGAAGCCAAGAGCCGTTTGGGCGCGAATGCGCTGCTCGCCATTTCGCTTGCCGGCGCCCATGCGGCAGCCCGCGAAGGCGGCCAGCCACTGTGGCGTCATATCGCCCCAGCGGGCGTTGCGCCGGTTTTGCCGGTGCCGATGATGAATATCATCAACGGTGGCGCCCATGCCAACAACAGCCTCGATATTCAGGAATTCATGGTGCTGCCCGTGGGTGCGCCAACCTTTTCGGAAGCGGTGCGCTGTGGTGCCGAGATCTTTCATGCCTTGAAGAAGATCCTCAGTGCGCGCGGGCTGTCGACCGCTGTGGGTGACGAGGGTGGTTTTGCGCCGGATCTGCCCTCCAATGCGGCCGCCTTGGAGACCATTCTGGAAGCGGTAGCGAAGGCCGGTTATCAGTCGCGGCGGGACGTCTGGCTTGGACTGGACGTCGCCAGCTCCGAATTTTATGCCGATGGGCGCTATACGCTCGATTGTGAGGGCGTGAGCTACGATTCGGCGGGTTTCGCGGCGTATCTGGGCAAATTGGCCCAGGATTACCCCATCCTGACGATTGAGGATGGCATGGCTGAAGGCGACTGGGCTGGTTGGAAGTTGCTCACCCAACAGCTAGGATCGCGTATTCAATTGGTCGGTGACGATCTGTTTGTCACCAACACCAAGATCCTCGCCGAAGGCATCAAGACGGGTACGGCCAATGCGATCCTGATTAAGCCGAATCAGATCGGAACGCTGACCGAGACTCTGGCCGCCATTGCGATGGCCCATCAAGCCCGCTATGCCGCCATTGTTTCGCACCGTTCGGGGGAAACGGAGGATTCCACCATCGCGGATATTGCGGTAGCAACGACCGCGACCCAGATCAAGACAGGCTCGATGTCGCGCTCGGACCGCGTGGCTAAATACAACCAGTTGTTGCGTATTGAGGCTGAATTGGGTGCATCCGCTCGGTATGCCGGTGCGGGCGCGTTCCCGGTGCCGGTACCGGCCGGCTGAGCTGGCGATTGCAGCCAGTGGGCAGCATTGATAACGTGTTGCTACCATGAAGATGTTCGCCGCATTCCTGTTGTTGCTTCTCATCGGTCTGCAGTTTCGGCTGTGGGTATCGGATGATGGCGTCCGGTCACTCATTACCCTGCGGCATGCCAATGCGGTCCAAAAAGCAGAAAACGAAGAGCTGGCCCGCCGCAATTCCGAATTGGCCGGTGAAGTGAAGGACCTCAAGGAAGGCAATGCCGCGGTGGAAGAGCATGCCCGGCATGATCTGGGCATGGTTGGCCGTGGGGAGACCTTCTACCAAATCATTGATCAGGCCTTGCTGCCGGGAACCCCTGAGCCCGCTGCCGGCGCATCCAACCCGGTTCAACGGACTGCACGCTGAGGCCCTGACTATGTCGCCTTGCTACTGGGTCGTGATGCCGGCGGCCGGTGCTGGTCGTCGCATGGGCGCTACAGCGCGTCCTAAGCAATATTGGCTACTGCGAGACCGGACGGTGCTCGAGTATGCCGTAGCACCGTTTTTGGCCGATCCGGCCTGTCAGGGTGTGGTGTTCGCGCTGGCCGCGGACGATGACTATTTTGCCAATCTACCTGTGGCTAGGGATGCCCGGGTGACCACGACGATCGGTGGCGCCGAACGGCGGGACTCCGTTCTGGCTGGTCTGAAGGTGGTGGCAGCGCAGGCGCACGATGATCCTTGGGTGCTGGTGCATGACGCGGCGCGACCGTGCTTGTCGGCGCACGACCTGCGCGTCTTGCTTGACTCGCTGGAAACGTCCGCGGAGGGGGCCATCCTCGCCCAACGCGTGACCGAGACGGTGAAACGGGCGGATACTGAGGGGCGTATTGCGGTCACCGTGTCGCGGGATGGGTTGTGGCGCGCGCAGACGCCGCAGGCCTTTCGGTTGCAGTCTTTGCTAGCAGCGCTCGAACAGCACGCGAGCGCGACCGATGAAGCCGCGGCGATTGAGGCGGCTGGCGGGCGCCCACAGCTGCTTGCGGGGTCACCCGACAATCTCAAAATTACCGAGCCAGGCGATTGGGTCGCGGCGCAGCGAATTCTCGCTGGAGAGCAGATGATGCCGGAACAACGGGTGGGATTCGGGACTGACGTACATGCGTTTGGTATCGGGGATCACGTCTGGTTGGGTGGCGTGCGTATCCCGCACCATCAGGGGCTTGTAGCGCATTCCGATGGTGATGTGTTGCTGCACGCCTTGTGCGACGCACTGCTCGGATCCGTTGGCTTGGGCGATATCGGGGAACACTTCCCCGACACGGATTCGCGTTGGAAAAATGCGGCGAGCGTACAGTTTCTGCGGCACGTATTGGGGTTGCTGGACGAGCGAGGTTTTGCGGTGGTGAATGTGGATCTCACCTTATTGGGCGAAGCGCCGCGCATTGCCCCGCATCGGCAGCGTATCCGTGCAACACTCGCGGCCGAACTGGGCCTTGCAGAGGATCGCGTCAACTTGAAAGCCACAACCACAGAAAAACTCGGTTATCTCGGACGCCGCGAAGGCCTCGCTGCACACGCGGTCGTCCTCGTGGCGAGCCGACGGTGAGCGAAGCACTGCGTGTCCATGCGTTGGCGCCGCCACGCGCACATGGGTTGCCACTGTCGCATGCGACGTTGAAATCAGTAGCAGAGGATTTTGTTGTCGACGAGGTGCTCGGCTTTGCGTCCGATGGCGGTGTGGCGCATCGGCTCGTGCAAGTGGAGAAGCGTGGTGTCGATACGCTGTATGCCGCCCGGTTATTGGCCCGCCATGCGGGCGTTGCGGCGCGTGATGTGGGTTTTGCAGGCCTAAAGGACCGCCACGCCGTTGCGCGCCAATGGTTCACAGTGCCGGCCGGTCGCTTGCCGGTGGACTGGTCGACGCTGGGTGATGAGCGCATCCGCGTGCTGGTGGATGAGGGCCATTCCCGCAAGTTACGGCGCGGCGCTTTACGGGGTAATCGCTTCCACTTGAGCCTGCGCGATGTGCACATTGCACCTGCTGTTTTGGCGCAACGCGTTGCGCTGTTGGCCAAAGTCGGCGCCCCTAATTACTTTGGGCCGCAGCGATTCGGGCGCGATGGCGACAACATCACAGACGCCATTCGGTGGGCCGCGGGTGGGGACCTGCCGCGGGGGCGCGAAGCGCGCGCTTTTGTCTATTCGGCCGCGCGAGCGGCGCTGTTTAATACGGTATTAGCGGCCCGCGTAGCCGATGGCACTTGGGCGACGCTGCTGGCGGGTGAGCGCGTGAATTTGGCTGGACGCAATAGTTGGTTTGTCGCCGAGGCGATTGATGAAACTTTGGTGGAACGCCTCGCGCGGCACGATATCCATCCCACGGGCCCAATGCCGGGTCGGGGCGATGTGCCTGGCGGTGAAGCGGGCCTATTGGAAGCGACCTTGTTGATGCCGTACGGCGAGTTGATCGCCGCACTTACCAATGATGGTGTCGAAGCGGCACGGCGCGCGTTGCGCGTTGTCCCCGAGGGGATTGTAGCGAGCGTCGAGGGTGACGTCGTCACGCTGTCCTTTGCATTGCCGGCAGGGAGTTACGCCACCATGGTGGTGCGTGAGTTATTCGATACCGCGGTCTTCGGTGAGGGGGGGGAGGATGCTCAAGGTTGAAGATCAGGGCGCGATCCGCCTGCTGCGTTTGGACAGGGCCCCGGTCAATGCACTGAATGGGGAGTTACTAGCCGCACTCAGGGACGCGGTGCGTGGCGCGCCCGGGGATGGCGTTCGCGGGCTGATTTTGACCGGGCAGGGCGAACGCTTTACAGCCGGGTTGGACGTGCGGGCGATTATCGGTGCGGATGCACCTGCGCTGAGCGCTTTTCTCAGTACCCTTTTTGATTGCTTGCGGGCGCTGGCGACTTGTCCTGTGCCTGTCGTGGCGGCAATTAATGGCCATAGTCCGGGTGGTGGCGCGGTCCTTGCGCTGGCCTGTGATTGGCGCGTGATGGCGGCGGGTACGGCCCGCATTGGCCTGAATGAAGTGTCGGTCGGGCTGTCGCCTGGTCCGTTGATTCATCAATTGCTGGTACGCACCATCGGCGCCCGTCAAGCCGGGCACTTGCTCAGCACCGGTGCGATGCTCCTCTGCGAGGAAGCGTTAGCGGTCGGCTTGGTGGATGCAGTCGTCCCGGCTCTGCAGGTGGACGAGGCGGCCTTGCAGTGGCTGCATGGGGTGTTGGCTCTGCCGCGCCAGGCGTACCAGGCCACGCGGGCACTGGTGCGGGCTGATCTGGTCCAGCTATTGGAGGCTGCAGCGGGTGCTGAGGGCTCTGTAGCGATGGCCGCTACGGTGCGCGATTGGTTGAGTGCTGAGGTGCGTTCCTCGTTGGAGGCCCTTCTCAGTCGGCGCACTAGCGCTCGCTGAGTAGGACGTACACGGCACCCGTACCCCCATCGCGCCGGGGCGCCGAGGCGAATGCAACCACCGCGTCTACTTTTCTCAACCAGACGTTTACCGCGTGTTTGAGGACAGGGCCGCGAGGTCCCGATCGTAGCCCCTTGCCGTGGACGACACGCACGCAGTGCAGGCGCCGCCCCATGGCGCGATGTAAGAATTCACGCAGGGCGTCCCGGGCGAGCGATGCGGTGAGACCATGTAAATCGATTTCGCCTTCAACCGCGAATTCGCCCCGCCGCAGCCGGTTCAGTAGCGCAGCGGTCACTCCGGCGCGTCGGAACAAGAGTTCGTCGCCCGTTTCGATCATCCAGTCGCCCGGAGCGAGTTCTAGGCTCTCGCGCAGTGCCTGTTGGTCGTCCAAACGACGGAAACGAGCGCGTGCGCTCGGTCGTGGTGTGGTCGGCGGGGGTGGTTGCGGCGGCAGCGGACGCACGTCCGCTACCGCCTGGCGGAAGGCGTCTTCGGTTTCGTCTTCTTTGCGCATAGACAGCGGTCCATTCCCAACCCGTCATGACGTTCCAGTATAGTGAGGCGCAATCAAAAATGAACATTCTCCTCAGCAACGATGATGGTTGGCGCGCCGATGGATTGCGTGCCCTTGAGGCCGCCCTAGAAGGGTTGGGCCGGCTCACGCTCGTGGCACCGGATCGCAATCGATCTGCAGCGTCCAATTCGTTGACCATCGATATGCCGATCCGCATTGTTGAACGGGATGGGCACCGCTATGCCGTCAACGGCACCCCGACCGACTGTGTGCATTTGGCGATTTCGGGTTTGTTTAAGGAAGAACACCAGTTGGTGGTCTCCGGGATTAACGATGGGGCCAATTTGGGCGACGATGTCCTGTACTCGGGTACGGTGGCGGCGGCGATGGAGGGGCGGTTCCTTGGCCTCCCGAGCGTTGCTATATCGTTGGTGCACGATGGTGGTACGGAGCGGCACTTCGCCAGTGCGGCCCGCATCGCGCGCGACATCGTGTCTCGGCTGATTAGCTCTCCGCTACAAGACGTCAGTGTACTGAACGTGAACGTGCCGAATCTGCCGTTTGAGCAATTGCAGGGCGTGCAGGTCACCCGCTTGGGTGTGCGCCATCGGGCACAGCCGGTCGTTCGGGGCACGGATCCACGGGGGCGCTCGGTTTACTGGGTAGGAGCCCCAGGCGATGGTCAAGATGCGGGTCCAGGTACTGATTTTTATGCTGTGCAGCACGGCTTTGTGTCAGTCACGCCTCTGCAGGTGGACCTGACCCGCCATTCCGCTTTGTTACCCCTCGATGTCTGGTTGCAGCGTCCGAATGGCTGACGTTCGTTCTGCCGGCATTGGCTTTACGTCGGCACGAACGCGGGAGCGGCTCATTCAGCGACTGCGTGATCAGGGTATACGCGATGAGCGTGTGCTTGAGCGCATTCGCAGTGTGCCGCGACACTTGTTCGTCGATGAGGCGCTAGCCACGAGAGCCTATGAGGACACGTCGCTACCGATCGGTTTTGGTCAGACGATCTCTCAGCCGTATGTCGTGGCCCGGATGACAGAGGCGCTGACGGGTGGGGTCGAATTGCGAAACGTATTGGAAGTGGGTTCTGGCTGTGGTTATCAGACCACGGTACTCGCTCCGCTGGTGGCGCAACTGTTCAGCATTGAGCGGGTGCGGCCGATCCTGGAGCGCACGCGCGAGCGACTCCTCGAGTTTGGGTTGACTAACGTGCATTTCCGACATGGCGATGGCTTTGCCGGTTGGAAGGGGTATGCGCCGTTTGATGGCATCCTCGTCGCCGCTGCACCCACGGCGGTACCGGATGCGCTGCTGCAGCAACTGTCACCCCGTGGCGGACGCCTGGTGTTGCCGGTGGGGCCAGAAGGATCCCAAGAGTTGCTGCGCATCACCCGTCGCGACGATAACTTTAGTCGTGAGCGTCTTGGTATTGTCAGTTTTGTCCCGCTCGTCGCGGGCATCGCCTGAGGGCAAGACGGTGCGTCGGTTTGCTCCGCTGGTTGTGCTCTTGCTCGTCGGCGCTTGTACGTCGCCGCCCGTGTTGCGACCCGAGTCGCCGCCGGAGGATCTGCCTTATGTCGTGCAAGCCGGGGATACGCTGTACTCGATCAGTTTCCGTCGTGGATTGGATTATCGCGAGGTGGCTCGCTGGAACGGCATTGATACGAATTACCGCATCGAGGTGGGTCAAAAGCTGGTCTTGAAAGCGCCCGCTGGCGGCTTTCCAGCAGCGCCGGTCAAACCCAGCGCGCGGGTGGCGGTTGAGCTATCACCGAGCGCCGCGCCGCATTGGGCCTGGCCGACAGATGGCGCGGTACTGGCGACCGTCACCCAACCAATGGGCGGGTTGGGTCTGCGCCTCGGCGGTACCACTGGGGCGACGGTACGGGCGGCCGCAAACGGACGCGTGGTGTATGTCGGGTCTGGACTGAGAGCCTATGGATTGCTTGTGATTGTGAAGCACGATGAGTCGTGGCTCTCGGCCTATGGTTACAACCGAGAGGTGCTCGTCCATGAAGGGGACGCTGTACGCGAGGGGCAAGCCATCGCCAGTATGGGGGAGGGGCCTGGTGGTTCGCCTATGCTCTATTTTGAGATTCGATTGCAGGGTAAGCCTGTCGATCCACTGAAGCACTTGCCGTCGCGCTGAGTGGGCTCAGCCGAGTAGCGCTGCGAGCACGACGCGCCGACCATCACCCACCAGTACGTTGTACGTGCGGGCGGCACCGCCCAGATCCATCACTTCGATCCCTACTCGGCGCGCAAGGGCGTGGTACAGGATTGGCGGTGGCGGAAACTGCTGGATAGCACCGGTCGCCAATAGGATCAACTCCGGATTCAGCGCGAGGACCGCATCCAGTTGGTTCGTGCTAAGGTCCGCCACGCTGCGCGCGGCCCATGGCATGACGGCGTCGGGCGTGACGATCACGCTCGTCGTGTGATGGTCGGTACCGATCCACAGACCCTCCGGCCCATAGCGCGTGACGACTTTGGCGGTCGACGACCGTTCTTGTGCGAACTTCATACCGATACGATACCTGCATCTATGTACCGTCTCCATATTGCCATCGCTGATCTTGAGCCGCCTGCTTCCGGGGAGGTGGATGGGTTGCCGCGCTTGCCGACCCTAGAGCGGTTGTGTGCGCGCGCTGACGTTAGGGCGGGGCCACGCGATTGGCGCCTATGGGCGCTCTCCCGACTCGGGTGCCCGGTAGGAACAGAAACCCCGGCCTTGGCGCGTTTTTTGGCCGAGCAGCAGGGTCTCGAGGTGCACGCGCGGACATGGTTTGTGCTGACGCCACTGCACCTGGTGGCCGGCCTGTCCACGGTGCACCATCACGCTGCCGGCCCGGTGCTCCTCGATCCCACGGAAGCGCGCGCTTTGGCGGTGGCGTTGACCGCCGATTTTGGCGATGAACAAGTGGCGTTTTATGCGGTTGGGGCGCTGGTCTTGATGGGTATTGTTGGCGCATTGTTGGTGTCGACGCAGGATCCGGCACCTCTGGCGGGGCGCGATCTTGCGGACGCCGCGGCCCGTGGTCCGGACGCGCAGCGTCTGGTGCGTTTAGGTGGCGAATTCGAACTGTGGTTGCACGGTCGGCGGCTGACCGGGCGCGACGGACGGGTGGTACACGCCTTGCATCCGTGGGGGCATGGCCCAGGTTTGGTAACGCCGGCGACGGTTTCTCCCCGACTGCTCACGACGGACCCCTTCCTCGTCGCGGCCCAAGGGGCGTCCCTTGCCGCGAACGCGGCGCTGGATGTGTGGTCGATGGCGGATCTGCTGGCGCAAGGTCATTCGTTTCATGAGGCGGATGCGATTTGGGCGCAACCGCTGCGTGCGCGGCTTCGTGATGGGGAGATTTCCAGCGTGGAATTGCATGTCGCGGGTCGGACCTTTGCGATCACTGCACGTCAGCGCTTGCGCTTTTACCGCACGGTCCGCCCCTGGTGGGAGCAATTCTCTTGATCCGCGCTATACGCAGACGATCGATTCCATCGGTCGACTTTGGCGCGCACTTCGATCCACTGCTGGCGCGTATTTACGCGGCGCGAGGCGTTAAAAGCGTTGAGGAAGTTGCCGATTACGGCATACAGCACCTTTCGCGTGTCTCGACGCTCGACGCGGTAGAAGCCGGTGCGGACCTCATCGCGCGGCATATGCAGTCGCATGGCGACATTCTGGTGGTCGGCGACTATGACGCGGATGGCGCCACCGCAACGGCTCTGGTCATCCGTGTGTTGCGGGCACTAGGACATCAGGCCGTAGGTTATTTGGTGCCGGATCGATCCAAGTTCGGTTATGGACTGACGCCAGGGATCGCCGCTGTGGCCATCGCGCAAGCCCCAGCCTTGATCATTACGGTCGACAACGGCGTGTCGAGCCTGGAGGGCGTGGCGGCGGTCCGGGCTGCGGGCATTGATGTGCTAGTCACCGATCATCATCTACCCGGTCGCGTGCTGCCCGACGCCAATGTCATTGTGAATCCCAATCTCGATGGCAGCAGATTTGCGAGCCCGGCATTGGCAGGGGTGGGCGTGGCCTTCTACGTCCTGACGGCGCTAGCGCGACAGTTGGGGCAGCCTGCGGCACTGGTCGCCCAGTTTTTGGATCTGGTCGCGTTGGGCACTGTGGCTGATGTGGTACCACTCGATCGCAATAATCGAATTTTGGTTGAGCAAGGCTTGCGCCGGATACGGCAGGGTCGGTGTGTGCCGGGTATTCAGGCTTTGGCCGCACAAGCGGGCCGGACTTTGGTATCCGCCAGTCCGGCGGATCTAGGGTTTTTGGTTGGGCCGCGCTTGAACGCGGCGGGGCGGCTCAAGGACATGCGGATCGGTATTGAATGCCTACTGGCTGACGATATGGCGCAAGCCACGGTATTGGCCCAACAACTCGATGGCATTAATCGCGAACGGCGGGTGATTGAGGCGACAACGCAAGCGGAGGCGTTATCAATCGTTGAGCGGTTGCATCTGCACGAACCTGGGGTGGCGCCGCCGGCCGCGCTGACCCTCTACGACGCACAATGGCACCAAGGGGTCGTGGGGCTGGTGGCCGGCCGTATCAAGGACCTTGTGCATCGACCGGTGGTGGTGTTTGCGCCGGCTGAGGATGGGCTCTTGCGCGGCTCGGCCCGCTCCGTTGCGGGCATCCACATCCGCGATGCGCTCGAGGCCGTCTCGACCGCTTATCCGGGGCTCATTGAACGGTTTGGTGGCCATGCGATGGCGGCTGGCCTGTCCCTACGGCCGGAACGGGTAGCGCATTTCGGTGCTGTTTTTGAACAGGAAGTGGCGCGTAGGGCAGAGCCCGGTCAGTTAGAGGGCGCTATTTGGACGGATGGGGAGCTGCCGGCCGATGATCTGAACGTGGGGACGGCTGATCGCCTGCGCGCCGCGGGTCCCTTTGGTTCTGGGTTTCCGGAGCCGCAATTTGACGGGGAGTTCCGCGTCAGGGACGTGAAAATTCTCAAGGAGCTCCATCTGAAGATGACGCTCGTGGGCGGGCCGCGGACACCGCCGATCGAGGCCATTGCCTTCGGTTGGGTGATCAAACCAGGCGCGCACCAGCCGGCGCGGGATTCGACCATTCGCGCGGTCTATCGCCTGGAGGTAAACGAGTGGCAGGGGTTGCGCCGGCCGCAGTTGCTGGTCGAGCACCTCGAGGCGATCGAGACGGCTCGCATGCTATGATTGACCGCTTGAATTTACGGGTCTAGCTGCATATGACTGTCGATATCTCCCAACTGTCGGGTCCGATTCGCCGCCTACTCAAGGACCTCGGGGAACGCCTCGAATCCTTAAGGGGGTATCTTTGAGTACGATCGCAAGAGCGAGCGATTGGCTGAGGTAAATCGGGAGCTGGAAGATCCAAAAATTTGGGGAGTTCCGGAGAAAGCGCAAGCACTCGGTAAAGAACGTGCCCTACTTGAATCGCTAACTACCCGCCTAGACCGCGTGCGAGATGGTATTGAAGGCGCGCTGGAACTTCTAGAACTGGCGGAGATGGAGGCGGAAGTCTCTGCCATCGAAGGCGTCGAGGCCGACGCAAATACTTTGGAACGCGGGGTAAAGGAATTAGAGTTCCAGCGTATGTTTCCGGGCCAAATGGACCCGAGCAACGCCTTCCTCGATATACAAGCAGGTGCCGGGGGCACGGAGGCGCAGGACTGGGCCTCGATGTTGTTGCGCATGTATTGCAAATGGTCTGATCAGCACGGTTTCAAATACGAGATTCTTGATCAAAGTGACGGCGAAGTGGCCGGAATCAAAGGTTGCTCGATCAAGATTGACGGACCATTCGCCTACGGCTGGCTACGCACTGAAACCGGGGTGCACCGACTCGTCCGCAAGTCGCCGTTTGATTCTGGCAATCGTCGTCATACCTCGTTTGCATCGGTATTCGTATCTCCGGAAGTAGATGACGATATCAACATCGACATCAATCCGGCGGATCTTGAGGCAGACACTTTCCGCGCCAGTGGCGCCGGCGGTCAGCACGTCAACAAGACTGAGTCAGCGATCCGCATCCGGCATATGCCAACGGGGATTGTGGTTGCCTGCCAGAGTGAGCGTAGTCAACATAAGAACCGATCTTCGGCGATGAAGATGCTGAAAGCTAAGCTTTATGAGTTGGAATTCAACAAACGAAATGCGGCAGCAAAGGTGCTGGAGGATTCCAAGTCTGATGTGTCATGGGGTAATCAGATTCGTTCTTATGTGCTCGATCAGGCGCGCATCAAGGATCTGCGTACAAACATTGAAATAGGCAATACCACGTCCGTGCTTGATGGCGGACTTGATCCTTTCATGGAAGCCAGTCTGAAGCAGGGGCTCTGAGCATGAGCGAAAACGAGACGACCGCGTTGCCGGTTGATGACAACAAACTAATGGCCGAGCGTCGCCAGAAACTGGCCGCGTTGCGTGCGCAGGGAAATCCCTTCCCGAATGACTTTCGCCGCGACGCGCATGCGAGCGATTTGCAAGCGACCTTTGGCGAGAAACCACCCGAGTGGTTCGACGCCAATCCAATGCGGGTCCGTGTCGCCGGTCGCATGCTTGCCAAGCGTGATATGGGCAAGTCTAGTTTTGTGCGCTTAGTAGATGGTTCTGGGGAAATTCAGCTGTATTTGCAGGGCAACCTGTTGGGTGAGGTTTACAGCGCATTCAAGGGTTGGGATGTGGGTGATATCGTCGGCGCATCGGGTCTGCTGATGCGCACGCGCACGGGTGAGTTATCCGTCAAAGCGGACGAATTGCGTTTGCTAACGAAGTCCCTGCGCCCGTTGCCGGACAAGTGGCATGGCCTTACCGATACGGAAGCGCGTTATCGCATGCGCTACGTCGATCTCATTGTTAATCCCGTCAGTCGCAAGACCTTCGAGACACGCACGCAGATCATCCGTTACATCCGTAGCTTTCTCGATACAGCGAACTTCATGGAGGTGGAGACGCCGATGATGCAGCCGATCCCAGGTGGCGCGGTTGCTCGGCCGTTCGTTACGCATCACAACGCGCTGGATATGGAAATGTATCTGCGGATTGCGCCGGAGTTGTACCTCAAACGACTGGTCGTGGGTGGCTTTGAACGGGTTTACGAAATTAACCGCAATTTCCGCAATGAGGGGTTGTCAACCCGACACAATCCCGAATTCACCATGCTCGAGTTGTACTGGGCCTATGCGGATTACCACGAACTTATGGATCTGGTGGAGCGCTTATTCATGGGTATCGCGGATGCGGTTCTCGGGACGCGTCAGGTTGTCTACCAAGGCACAACGATTGACCTCTCCGGGCCGTTTCGGCGGATTTCTGTCGAAGACATCATCATGGAGTGCAACCCGACGCTCGAGCGTGGGAGGCTGCGGGATGTGGGCTATCTGCGCGCGGTGCTCGATGGGTTGGGTGCGGGGTACGCGCCCGGTGATGGCGCCGGCAAACTACAGATCGAGATCTTTGATCAGACCGGTGAGCAGACTCTCGTACAACCGACCTTCGTCTATGCCTATCCAACGGAAGTATCGCCGCTGTCGCGCTGCAATGATGCCGATCCGTTTATTACGGACCGCTTTGAGTTTTTCGTTGGTGGGCGTGAGTTGGCGAATGGGTTCTCTGAGTTGAACGATGCAGAGGATCAGGCGGCCCGGTTCCGTGCACAAGTGGATCGGAAGGATGCCGGTGATGAGGAGGCTATGTATTTCGACGCAGACTACGTGCGTGCATTGGAATACGGGCTGCCGCCGACCGCCGGTCTCGGTGTGGGCATCGACCGGTTGGTGATGTTGTACACCGACGCGGCTTCGATTCGAGATGTGCTGCTATTTCCGCAGATGAAACCGGAGACCTGAGGGCTCAAGGCACGGCGTAGGGTAGGGCTTCGGGCGTGCAGAGGCGCCCGTCGAGCAGCGTCAGCGTGCGGTGGCGTGATTCGAGGCCGACCACGGCGAGACACTCTGCCGCAGGACCATCGGCAGCTGCGACCACGACCTCACCGACCTTGACGCCATCCGCCAGCAGCGCGTCTAGCGCTTCTGGGGCCGGTCCATCGAGACGGTATCGGCACAGACGCCGCTTGATGCGGCCGAGATGCTGCGTACGGGCCACGATTTCTTGCCCCGTGTAGCAGCCCTTTTGGAAGCTGATCGCGCCGAGTAGGTCGAGGTTCAGCATCTGGGGAATCCATTCCGACGCCGTGGCGGCGCTGACTTCAGGTTCGCCGGCGCGGATACCCGCGAGGCGCCAGTCTGCGCAGTTGCTGGCTAGGCGGACTGCGTGCGGCCCCTCTAGGTCGGTCTCTAGGGTGGGCGTCAACGACAGTTCCACCTTGGATCGCAGCAGGTAGCGCAGCAGGTGTGCGCGTAGGCGGTCGGCGAGGTCGGCTGGGAGCAGTAGGCGCAGGCCCTCTTCGACGCCACGCACCCAAGCCAAGGCGAAGATGCGCCCCTGCGGGGTCAGGATGGCGGCGCGCGTCGAGGCCCCAGCGGGCAGCGTCAGAACGTCTTGGGTGCACTGGCCTTGTAAAAAACGCCGGGCGTCCGGGCCCATTACAGCGAGCGTCACCAAGGTGCCGGCGGGTGGAGGCGATAAAAGGGGGGGGGTCATCGGACTGCTATTTTTGAGTGATGCCAGAGAATACAGAAAAGGCAAGCCAATGGCGTATACGACAGATCAATCAGATACTTATGCCATTTGTTGCGGTGCGCTAGGTGTGGCAAACTTAGCCCTATGCCGTCGTTGGACAAAAATTCGTTGGTGGTAGGTGGTAGGCCGCCCATAGCGGTCGCGGACGCGGTCGGCGCGCCCATTGCGCTAGCGCCGCCTTTGGAGCCGCAGGCCGAGATTGGCGGGCGTTCGGGGCCCGAGCCAACGCGGTTTGGTGATTGGGAGCGCGCTGGTCGCTGTATCGATTTTTAAGCACTACAGTGCGCGTCGTGTCGGGGTCAGTCTCCGCAACGCGCAAAGGAATTTTTTGCATGAGCGCACGCGAACGGCCGCTATCGCCGCACCTCCAAGTGTACAAACTGGAGTACACCATGCTGTTGTCCATCCTGCATCGCGCCACCGGGTGCGCGCTGGTGCTGGCTTTGCTGGGCTTCGTTGCGTGGTTATGGGCCTTAAGTGCCGGCCCAGTCGCTTACGCTTGCATGACTACGGTACTAGGATCGGTTGTCGGTAAGCTGGTCTTGGCCGCCGCGGTGACTGGCTTTTGGTATCACTTCACCACGGGGATTCGTCACCTGTGTTGGGATGCAGGCTATGGACTGGATAAAGCGCAGGCACGGCGCAGCGCCAAAATTGCGCTTGTTGTGATTGCACTGTTGAGCGCCGCGAGCCTGGCCGTCATGTTTTGCTGCGGAGGGCGCTCGTGAGCTTTAAGTCTCCACTCGGTCGCGTGTTAGGCCAGGGTTCCCATAGTGGCACGCAACACTGGATTTCCCAGCGCATCACCTCGGTCGCGTTAGCGGTGCTAGGGCCCTGGTTGGTTGTTTCGCTACTAACCATGCCCGACTTTTCGTATGCCTCAGCACATGCGGCGATGGCACGTCCCGCTAACGCCGTGGTCACCATTTTGTTCCTGCTTGCTGCCTTCCATCATGCCTATTCGGGTGTGACGGTTGTGATCGAGGACTACGTTCCTGCCAAGGGTAAGAAGATCCTCGCACTGCTAGTGCTGCAGTTTTTACACGTTGCCTTCGCTGTGGCGGGCATTATCGCGGTGCTACGGCTCGCAATCTGGAGCGCCGTATGAGCGACTATCAATTTGTTGATCACACCTATGATGTTGTCGTCGTTGGTGCAGGCGGCGCCGGGTTGCGCGCGATTTTTGGTCTCGCTGAATCGGGGCTAAAAGTTGCTGGGGTCACGAAGGTTTTTCCGACTCGCAGTCATACGGTGGCCGCGCAGGGAGGCATTTCGGCGGCATTGGGCAATATGGGTGATGGCGACAATTGGCGCTACCACTTCTACGATACGATCAAGGGATCGGATTGGTTGGGTGATCAAGACGCCATCGAGTACATGACCAAAGAGGCGCCGAGCGCTGTCATCGAGTTGGAGCATTACGGTGTGCCCTTCTCGCGTACGCAGGATGGCCGTATTTATCAGCGTCCTTTCGGCGGTATGACCACCGAATACGGCAAGGGCATCGCCCAACGGACTTGCGCGGCGGCTGACCGGACCGGACACGCTATGCTGCATACGCTGTATCAGCAGTCGCTCAAGCACGATGCGACCTTCTTTATTGAATATTTTGCAATCGATCTGATTATGGAAAATGGCGCCTGTCGTGGCGTCATCGCATTAGACATGGCGACTGGGCAGTTGCATCGCTTTCGCTCCCATGCAGTCATTCTGGCTACCGGCGGTTATGGTCGAGCCTACTTTTCCTGTACCTCTGCGCACACCTGCACCGGTGATGGTGGTGGCATGGTGGCCCGTGCAGGCTTGCCATTGCAGGACATGGAGTTCGTTCAGTTCCACCCGACCGGCATCTATGGTTCTGGCTGCCTGATCACGGAAGGGTCACGAGGCGAGGGCGGTTATTTGACCAATTCGCGTGGCGAGCGCTTTATGGAGCGTTATGCACCCAATGCGAAGGATCTGGCGAGCCGCGACGTCGTGTCGCGCTCCATGACAGTTGAAATTCGGGAAGGCCGTGGCGTGGGTGAGCAGGCCGATCACATCCATCTGCACCTTGAGCATCTCGGTTCGGCAGTCATTCAAGAGCGACTGCCTGGTATTGCGGAGACCGCACGCATCTTTGCTGGTGTTGACGTTTCGAAGGCGCCGATTCCGGTGCTGCCGACGGTGCACTACAACATGGGTGGAGTGCCGACCAACGTGCACGGTGAGGTAGTGACGCTAAAAGGTGGCAATCCCGACGAGGTCGTTGCTGGGCTGTTTGCGGTTGGGGAGGCGGCATGCGTCTCTGTGCATGGTGCGAATCGACTGGGTTCAAATTCGCTGCTTGATCTGGTCGTTTTCGGTCGCGCAGCAGCCCGCCGGGCGGCTGAAGTAGTCAAACCTGACACACCACACGCGCCGTTGCCCCAAGACTCGTCCGAGGCCATCGTCGCGCGGCTTGATCGATTGCGTCATTCCAAGGGCCCACGCCGGACGGCGGAAGTGCGCAGCGAGATGCAGAAAATTATGCAGCTGGACGCTGCGGTATTCCGTACCGGCGAATCGCTCGACCAAGGTTGCACCAAATTGGCAGCCACGTTTTCCTCTTTTGGGGACGTGGGTATCACCGATCGCTCCCTGATTTGGAATACGGACTTGGTTGAAACGATGGAGCTAGAAAACCTGCTCTTGCAGGCAACGGCGACCATCCAGTCAGCTGCTAACCGAACGGAGAGTCGAGGCGCTCACGCGCGCGAGGACTTTCCGAATCGAGATGATGTCGAGTGGCAGAAACACACTCTGGCCTGGGTCGATAGTAATGGCGCGGTGCGTATCGATTACCGTCCAGTGCACATGAACACACTGACGACTGATGTTGAGCCTATTCCGCCGAAAGCGCGGACCTACTGATTGCGAGCGAGACACCCGAATGGCTGAATTCAAGCTCCCTGCAAACTCCCGGTACAACGAAGTCCCGGGAAATTATTATCCCGCTCCGTCTGCGGTGCGGATTAAGACCTTCAAGGTTTATCGTTACGATCCCGATTCCGGTGATAAACCGCGGGTTGATCGCTATGAGATCGATTTGGATCGCTGCGGTCCGATGGTTTTGGATGCATTGCTTAAGATCAAGAATGAGGTGGATCCAACCCTGACGTTCCGTCGCTCCTGCCGCGAGGGTATCTGCGGTAGTTGCGCGATGAACATTGACGGCAAGAACACGCTCGCGTGTACCAAGTCTATTTCAGACGTGAAGAAGGACGTAAACATCTTCCCGTTGCCGCATATGCCCGTTGTGAAAGATTTGGTGCCCGACCTGACCAACTTCTATGCGCAGTACGCATCGGTGCAGCCATGGTTGCAGACGCGCACGCCGGCGCCGCCTGATCAGGAGCGGCTGCAGAGCAAGGAAGATCAAGAGAAGATTGACGGCCCGTCTGCCTGTATTCTCTGCGCGTGTTGCTCGACCAGTTGTCCCAGCTATTGGTGGAATTCTGACCGTTATCTCGGACCTGCTGCTCTGTTGGCTTCCTACCGGTGGATTATTGATTCCCGTGACGATGCTACCGGTGAGCGACTCGAATTCCTGCAGGATTCATTCAAGCTGTACCGCTGCCATACGATCATGAACTGCACAGAGGCCTGCCCGAAGGACCTCAATCCCGCCAAGGCTATTGCAGAGATCAAGAAGATTCTCGTCGAACGCACAGTTTGACCGTGCTGACGGATCGCGCCCCAAATCGGCTGAAGTGGCGCTGTCGTCGGGGCATGAGAGAGCTGGATGTCTTGCTCGGTCGTTATTTGAGCGAGCGTTGGCCGAGCGCTACGCCGGTTGAGCAAGCGGCGTTTGAGGCCTTTCTTGAGCTGCCTGACCCGGAAATTTATGACTTGTGTCTGCGTCGGGCGGTGTCCGAGACCGCCGCCTTTGAACGCTTGGCGGATATCCTGACCGGGTCGACTGAACTTAATGGGTCTGCCGTGGTCAATCAGGCTAAGGACGGCCGACCGGCGTCCGGGGAGCCTCAGACTTGACGCCAGAACAAAGTGATCTCGCGTTAGTCCAACGGGTTCAACGGGGCGAGCGTTCGGCGTTCGACGTGCTGGTGCTGCGGTATCAGCAGAAGGTCCTGAAACTCGTCTTGCGCTATGTCCGTGATCCCATGGAGGCGGAGGACGTCTGTCAGGAGGCATTCATCAAGGCCTTTCGGGCGATCGGGTCGTTTAGGGGCGATAGCGCTTTTTATACCTGGATCTACCGGATCGCGATCAACACAGCGAAGAACGCACTCGTGGCTAGCAAGAGACGGCCGATAAACTACGGTATCGACGTGCAGGATCCCGAACAGGGCGATCTGGAAGCGCGATTGACCGACGGGGAGACGCCGGAACAATTGCTACTCACCGAAGAGATCCGCGAGACGGTTAATCGTGCGATGGCCGATCTGCCGGAAGACTTGCGCACTGCCATTGTTTTGCGTGAGATCGACGGGCTCTCCTATGAGGAGATTGCCGAGTCAATGGGCTGCCCGGTTGGCACCGTTCGCTCTCGAATCTTTCGTGCGCGTGAGGCAATCGATCACCGTTTGCGACCGATATTCGCCGGCGGCCTTGGCCGCGAGGATCTGTGAGATGACCCTAGGCTTTTCCAATGTTTGCGGTAAGGAATGGTCATGACAGACCTACTTAATGAGCAGTTGTCTGCGCTCAGCGATGGAGAATTGCCACCTGAAGAAACCGCGTTGCTGTTGAAACGCATTGAGCGCGAACCGGCGCTTGCGCGGCGTTTGGCGCGCTATCGCGCCATGGGGGATGTATTGCGCGGTGAGCGGGCCGGACTTTCGGCAGATTTTGGGCAGCGTCTGAGTGCTGTTGTGGCGGCGGAGCCTCTGGTATTGCCGGTTATAGAGCGCTTGCGGCCGCGGCAGTTGATGGCCCGTTTCCTACGCCCGGTGGCCGGATTAGGCGTTGCCGCAGCGGTCGGTGCGCTGGCGGTGGTCTTGATTGCTAAAGAGCCAGGTCGTGTCGACTTAGTCGCTGCCGTTCACGTGCCGCCTACGACGACCGTTTCCGTTGAGCGCGCCGCGTCCCGTGTAATGGCGACTGCATCTTTGCTGAGGGCGAGCGTTGAGCCTGCCAGTTATGTCACGCCAATGGCTGCGCCCGCCCAACTGCGCCAGATTAGCGGGGCGACGCTGGCTAACTATGTGGCTGCCCATGCGCGGATGAGCGGAACGCTTGGAGAGCGCGATGCGTTGATTCATCTGCTGTCAGACCCCACCCCTGAGGACGTTGTACGGCCATGAATGTACCGGGCGCACGCGGGCTGCGTTTCGCTGGCGTCTTAGGGCTGCTCGGTGTCATGGCTGCGGCCCGCGCCGATGTGGAGGCGCGCCGTTGGCTGGCGGACATGAGCGAGGCGCTGGCGGAGCAGTCTTACGCGGGCGATTTTTTGCATTTGGGTAATGGCCCGGTAGAAAAATTGCGCATTCTGCATCGAGTTAGCGAAGGCCATGTCGCCGAACGGTTGATCAGTTTAGGAACAGCGCATCGTGAAGTGGTGCGCCATGACGACGAGATGCAAGTGATCCTGTCGGATCGCGGCGTCGTGTTGATCGAGGCTGCGCCGGCTGCCGGCTCGCTATTGGGTTCAGTGCCCACTTTTGCGGCGGATGTGGCAGATCAGTATCAAGTTGAATTCGCAGGCAGTGCGCACGTTCTTGGGCGGCTTGCGCGGGTGGTGGAGGTGCAGCCACGAGACAGTTATCGTTTTGGCTACCGTCTCTGGATTGACGAAGCCACGCGCATACCGTTACGCACCGACCTCACGGATGGTGCCGGCCATGTACTAGAACAAGTGGTTTTCACTTCCCTGGATCTACACAATGCGATCCCCGATAGCGCTTTTCGCTCGAGTGTGGATACCAGTCGCTACGCTGTCGTGCGCGAACCGCCGCCGGGCGGCGGCACGACTGGGCACGCCGATGAATGGACATTGAGTCGGCTACCACCGGGCTACAGTATTCGTTCACGCTCGATCGAACACCTCCCAGGTACGGGCACGCCGGCAACGCATCTGCTGATTTCAGATGGTCTTGCGACAGTGTCGGTGTTTATTGAAGAGCCGCCGGCGCCACCGCGTCAGGTGGTTGAGGGCGAGGGTAAATTAGGTCTTGCCTATGCCTATTCTCGGCTTGTGGCCGGCCATCAGGTCACGGCGGTCGGGGAAGTGCCGGCGGCTACGGTCGAATTTTTGGCCGTGTCCGTGGCGCCCATGGGGTGGCAGCCCATCGATTTGCGTCAGCCCTCGCCGTTGTCGCCGCTGCGGGCGGCCCGTAAGGGGGGGCGGCCTCACGAGCCGCGGCGACCGTGAGGACGCTGACGGTGTTTAGCCGCGAGGCCTGTCTGCTTTGTGACGAGTTATTGGCCGAATTGACGCCTTGGGCCGCCGCCCGAGGGCTGCCTGTGCTCGTCGTGGATGTGGATTCAGACCCGATCTTGAAGCGTCGCTACGGCTTGAAAGTGCCTCTGGTGGACCTTTCCGGGGAGACCGTGTGCTTCGGTCACCTAGATCTAGAGGCGCTCGAACGACTCTGGCGGCCCGGTTAGGCCCGGTTAGGGCCGGGGTAAGGCACCCGGGGCTGCTATAATCCCGCGATTCGACCGGCCCCAGTGGCGCCGGCAGGACCTCACGCTTCGAATGCCGAACATACGCAATTTTTCGATCATTGCCCACGTCGACCACGGCAAAAGTACGCTTGCCGACCGCCTCATTCAAATGTGTGGCGGTTTGCAGAAGCGTGAAATGCAGGAACAGGTCCTCGACTCGATGGATCTGGAGCGCGAACGCGGGATCACCATCAAGGCGCAGAGCGTTACCCTGCGCTACATAGCCAAGGACGGTATCGACTACCAGCTCAATTTCATCGATACCCCGGGCCACGTTGACTTTTCCTATGAGGTCTCGCGCTCGTTGGCAGCCTGTGAGGGGGCTCTGCTGGTGGTGGATGCCGCCCAAGGGGTCGAGGCGCAGTCAGTCGCTAACTGCTACACCGCGCTCGAACAGGGCCTCGAAGTGCTTCCGGTCATCAATAAGATTGACCTGCCTTCGGCTGATATCGCGCGCGTTTCCATTGAAATTGAAGAAATCATCGGCATTGACGCGACTGATGCGGTTGGCGTCTCCGCCAAGACCGGCGAGAACGTCGACCAGTTGCTCGAGGCTATTGTTGCGCGCATTCCGGCGCCGAAGGGCGATCCGAACGCGCCACTCCAAGCCCTGATCATCGACTCCTGGTTCGACAACTACGTTGGTGTCGTGTCGCTCGTGCGGGTGATGAACGGCACTTTAAAACGTGGGCAGAAGATCCGTGTTTGGTCCACAGGCCGTGCTCACGAGTGCAGCCGATTAGGTCGCTTCACACCCAAGCGTATGGACGGCGAGGAACTGTCGGCGGGCGAAGTGGGCTTCATCATGGCGGGAATCAAGGAGATTGATGGCGCCCCGGTGGGCGACACAATCACACTTGAATCCGAGCAATGCAAAGAACCGCTGGCTGGCTTCAAAAAAGTACAGCCGCGCGTTTTTGCCGGGCTGTTCCCTGTATCCACTGATGACTATGAGCAATTCCGTGATGCACTGCAGAAGTTGCGCCTAAACGACTCCGCTTTGCAGTACGAGCCCGAGGTTTCCACCGCTCTCGGGTTTGGATTCCGGATTGGCTTTCTCGGTTTGTTGCACATGGAGATCGTGCAGGAGCGACTTGAGCGCGAGTACAACCTCGATCTCATTACCAGTGCTCCGACCGTGATCTACGAAATCGTCACGACGGATGGGCAGGTGCATAACGTCGACAATCCGTCGAAGCTGCCGCCGTTGGATCGCATCACGGAGATGAGAGAGCCGATTATCACGGCTAATATATTGGTGCCCCCCGAACACGTGGGCGGCGTGCTGCAGCTGTGTACCGACAAGCGGGGCGTGCAGAAAAAAATGCTCTACGTTGGCAACCAAGTGTCGTTGCAGTATGAGTTGCCGCTGGCTGATGTCGTTCTGGATTTCTTTGATCGCCTAAAAAGCACCAGTCGGGGTTACGCTTCGTTTGATTACGAATTCAATCGCTTTCAGGTGGCCAATCTTGTCCGCCTCGATATTTTGATCAATGGCGATCGGGTCGATGCGCTTAGTCTGATTGTGCACCGCGATACCGCCTACCACCGTGGGCGCGAACTGGTGGACAAGATGCAGGAACTGATTCCGCGGCAAATGTTCGAAGTGGCTATTCAGGCAGCTATCGGTAGCCAAGTTGTTGCGCGCGCTTCCGTGAAAGCGATGCGGAAAAACGTTCTTGCCAAGTGCTATGGCGGTGACATCAGCCGCAAGCGAAAATTGCTCGAGAAGCAGAAAGAGGGCAAGAAGCGCATGAAGCAGGTTGGTACCGTCGAGATTCCGCAAGAAGCATTTTTGGCTGTACTTAAGCTGACCAATAAGTAAGGAAACGACATGAGTTCTATGGGACTGATTTACGACTTTTCGTTCTTGCTCGTGTTGCTGGCAGCGATCTCCGGACTGATTTTGCTAGTGGATCGGGTGACCGGTCGGTATAAGCGTCCTGCTGGTACTAAGATGCCGGTGGCGGTTGATTACGCAGCATCATTTTTCCCGGTAATTCTCTTTGTTTTAGTGATTCGTTCATTCGTATTTGAGCCATTCCGCATCCCCTCGGACTCGATGATGCCGACGCTGTTGGACGGTGATTTCATTTTCGTTAGCAAGTACAGCTATGGCCTGCGCTTGCCGGTGTTGAACGTAAAGATCGTAGAGACTGGCACTCCGCAACGCGGCGACGTCATTGTCTTCCATAAGCCCAGTGAGCCTTCGGTTAACTACATCAAACGGTTGATAGGCCTGCCAGGTGACAAAGTCGAAGTGAAGGGTGACGGCGTCTGGATTAATGGCGTCGCCATGGAGGCTCGCGATGCGGGTCCTTTCATGGAAGATTCTTGTTATAGAAACTTCCATCAAGGCGTTGAACATCTCGACGCAGGTGACCATCGGGTGATGTATTGCCCGGTTGAGCCGATGCGCTCCTATCGCAAGTGCACTGATTCGCGTGATCTGTCGGAATGTCCGGTAGATCCTGCCATTCCCGCGTTGCTTTCTGACGACGCGACCTTAGCGCCGACCGGCATTTTTTACGTCCCCCCAGGTCACTATTTTTTCATGGGTGACAACCGAGACAACAGTGCCGATAGCCGCTTCGGCGAACTCGGTTTTGTACCGGAAGAGAATCTCGTTGGTAAGGCTGTGCGAGTCTGGGCGAGCTTTGGCGAGCACTATTTGCCGCGTTGGAGTCGTCTCGGTATGAAGGTGCGCTGAGGCCATCACGATGCGAGGCTATAAAACACGCAGTGTGCGAGGCGTCAGTCTGGTTTCGACGCTTTTTGTGCTGGTTATTTTCGGATTGTTCGTTTATATCGGCGGCCGCTTGGTGCCGGTTTATTTGGAATATCGCGGCGTCGTTCAGACCCTAGATGCTGTTGCCGCCAGTGGTAGCGGGGATATTGCGGCAGTACGCGTTTTCATTACGCGGGGCTTTGACTCGGCTGGCGTGCATACCTTGGAGCCAAACGACGTAGAGGTCACCCGACAGGATGGCCAGTTGAGCGTCACGGTGGATTACGATGCCGTTGCGCCCTTTATTGGCAATGTGGGATTTGTCGTGCATTTTCATAAAGCCGCGATCATTTCGGGCCCTGCGCAGCCGTGAAAATTGCGCCGGGGCATGAATCGGACTGGCTCTTTCAGGCGGTAGGTTATCGTGCACGTAATAAGGCATTGCTCGAGCGTGCCTTGACGCACCGCTCTGCAGCGGGTGCCGATAATGAGCGATTGGAATTCCTCGGTGATGCGGTGCTCTCGTTCGTCGTCGCCGATTTGCTGTATCGCGACTTTGAAACCTCAGATGAAGGCGATTTGACCCGATATCGCGCGGCCTTGGTCAGCGGGGACGTGTTGGCAGAGGTTGGCAAGGCCGTCGGAATCGGCGAGCGGCTTCGACTCGGGTCCGGTGAGTTGCGTTCGGGTGGGTTTCGTCGACCGTCGATTCTCGGTGACGCGTTTGAGGCCATCCTTGGGTTTATTTATCTCGATGGTGGTCTTGAGGCCGTGCGCGGTGTAATCGAACGCATCTGGCGGGATCGTGTGCAGGCCATTCAACAGTCGCCGCCAGATAAAGATCCAAAGACGCGTTTGCAGGAATGGCTGCAGGGACGCTCCCTGGGCTTGCCGGAGTATTTGGAAGAGTCGGCGCATGGGGAGCCTCACGCCCGCACTTTTACGGTGCTGTGTCGTGTGGCGCAGTCCGGTCTTGCAGCGCGCGGTACCGCGTCCAGTCGCCGCCGGGCAGAACAGTTAGCCGCCGAGCAGGTGCTCGAGGCGTTGGCAAAGGAAACATTGAATGACTGACGCATCGCACCGTTCGGGATTTGTAGCCCTTGTGGGGCGCCCGAACGTAGGCAAGTCGACCCTTCTGAATGCGCTTTTGGAGCGCAAGTTATCGATTGTGACGCCGAAACCGCAGACGACGCGGCATCGTATTCTCGGCCTGCTGAATCGGCCGAATTATCAGATTGCGCTCGTGGATACGCCGGGATTGCACCTGGGTGGTAAGCGCATGCTGAATTCGGTGATGAACCGGACGGCTGCCTCAAGCCTTGCGGATGCAGATCTTGTGGCGTTTGTGGTGGAAGCGCTGCGCTTTACCGAGGAGGATGAGGCTGTCCTGCAGCGGATCAAGCATCTGGAGTTGCCGACCGTTTTGATTGTGAACAAAGTCGATCGGGCCCATCCGCGCGAGCGGTTGCTGCCGTTCATCGCAGATCTCTCGGCGCTACACCCCTTTGTGGATGTCATCCCGTTGTCGGCCTTGAAACACTCCAATTTGCAGGCGTTGCCCGAGGTGCTGGCGAAGCACCTGCCGGAAGCACCGCCGATGTTCCCGCCCGAGCAGATTACGGATCGCTCTGAGAAGTTCAGGACCGCCGAAATTATTCGTGAAAAACTGACCGTGCGCTTGCAGCAGGAATTGCCGTACGGGCTCTCGGTAGAAATTGAGCGAATGGCGGATACCGAGGACGGTCGGCTCGAGATTCATGCGATTATTTGGGTGGAGCGCGAAGGCCAGAAAGCCATCGTGATCGGCGAGAAGGGCTCGCTACTGAAGGAGGTAGGAAGTTCAGCCCGCTATGACCTGAACGGACTGTTTGGCCGACGCACCCATCTGGTGCTTTGGGTGAAGGTCAAGGATAACTGGGCCGATAGCGCCAACGCGCTACGTTCCTTTGGCTACGACGGCTACGAAGGCTGAGATGGCGCATGCGCGCAGCCGCCGGGTCGAGCTGGAGCCAGCGTACTTGCTGCACCAGCGTGACTGGCGGGATTCGAGCCGCATTGTCGAGTTCTATACGCGCGATCACGGCCGCATTGCCCTGTTCGCGAAAGGCGCCCGGCGACCGGGCAGTGGTTTGGCCTCGGTCTTGCGGCCGTTTGTACCCATTGTGCTCACTTGGCAGGGCTCTGGTGACGGGGGCACACTGATTGCAGCCGAGACGCCGGTGGTGGTCTCGCCGGTGGTGCCTGCCTGTCTAATGAGTGCATTTTACCTAAACGAGCTTTTGCTAAAATTGCTGGCGCGCGAAGACCCCCACCCGGAAATTTTCGAAACGTATGCAGCGACGCTTGCCCGGTTGACTGCCGCTTCCACGGAGCGCGAGGCGCTGCGGATGTTCGAAAAAAGATTTCTCGACGCGCTCGGCTTTGGGATCGATTATTCCCACTGTCTGGGTACCGGAGACGGCGTCGTGGCCGAGCGGTACTATGCGGTGGATCCGAGTCGCGGTGTGCTGACGATGGTTGCACCGGAGACAAAAGGTGCAGTCGGTGGGGTGGACCTGCTTGCGCTCGCGGCGGAGGACTTGACCACCGAGGGGCAACTCGTGGTGGCGCGGCGTCTTTTCGGGGCCACCATTGCGGCGGCGCTGGATGGTCGGGAATTGAACAGTAGGCGCGTGGCGCGGGCTGTGAAGGCTCGGCCGTCGACGCCGGAGGGTTGAGAACATGCGTATTTCAGGTAGTCGGGGCGCGATCGCCCTGGGCGTGAACATTGACCACGTGGCGACCGTGCGTCAGGCGCGACGCGCGCGCTTTCCCGATCCGTTGCTTGCCGCGCTGGTGGCCGAGCAGGCCGGTGCGGACAGCATTACCCTGCACTTGCGCGAGGACCGGCGGCATATTTTGGATGGTGACGTCGAGCGCTTCGCAATGAGCCTGACGACCCACATGAATCTGGAGATGGCCGCGACCGAAGAAATGATCGCGATTGCTGAGAAAATCAGACCTTCAGACGTTTGTTTGGTGCCAGAGAAACGGACCGAGGTAACCACCGAGGGTGGTTTGGACGTGATCGGGGGTGGTGCCACGTTGGCCGGAGCGGTAGCTCGATTGCGCAATGCAAGCATTAGGGTGTCTCTGTTCATCGATCCGGATCTGCGCCAGATTGCCGCGGCGGCCGCGATGGGCGCGCCAGTCATTGAGTTGCATACCGGCGCGTACGCCGACGCGGCAAATCCCGTGGCGCGTGCGGCGGAATTGGGCCGCTTGCAGGTGGCGTCCACGGCTGCGCAGGCGCTCGGCCTGATCGTCAATGCCGGACACGGGCTGGACTACCACAACGTCCAACCGGTGGCGGCGATTCCCGAGATCGCTGAACTGAATATTGGGTTTGCCATTATTGCGCGCGCGATTTTCTCTGGGCTCGATCCGGCCGTACGGGAGATGAAGCGGCTGATGGCGGAGGCGCGGCGTTGATTTTTGGTATCGGGACGGACCTCGTTGCGATTGATCGGATCGCCGATAGTTATCGACGCTTCGGGCGCCGACTCGTCGAGCGGATTCTGATGCCTTGCGAGGTCGTTGTTTTTGACGCCCTACCGGATCGGGAGCCGCGCCAAATCCGCTTTCTAGCGCAACGATTTGCCTCGAAGGAAGCTATCGTCAAGGCCTTGGGCACCGGATTCGCGCACGGCATGTGGGTCCGTGACTGCGGCGTGCTGGCCAATACCTGGGGTCGCCCTGAAGTGGTTTGGAGCGCACGGGGCGCCCGACGTGCCGCTGAACTCGGTGCAGGCGCGGGCCATATCACGATCACGGACGAACAAGGTCTGATCGTGGCGGTTGCGGTGTTGGAAAAAGCGGTAGGGCTGGTATCGTGAAGACGCCCATTGAGGTTGCTGTGCTCGATCTTTCACATGATGGGCGGGGCGTTGCCCGTCACCAAGGCAAGGCGATATTTGTCGCTGGCGCATTGCCTGGTGAGACGGTGCTGATTAGCCGTAACAAGCGCCGCTCCCGCCATGATGAGGCCGAGTTGGAGGCCGTGGTGACCGCCTCACCGGACCGAGTGCAGGCGCCTTGTGTGCACTACGATCGTTGTGGTGGCTGCGCGTTACAGCATTTGCAGCCAGAAGCGCAATTGCGAGCCAAACACGGCCAATTGCAGCGGGACCTCGAGCGAATTGGCAAGGTGCAACCTGCCACCTGGTTGGAGCCCCTGCAGGGTCCTTGGCTGGGCTATCGGCGCAAGGCGCGCTTGGGTGTGCGGGTGTTGCCCAAAAGTGGTCGGGCGATTGTGGGCTTTCGAGAGCGCAGCTCAGCCTTGCTCGCTAACGTGCGCGAATGCGCGGTACTAGCGGCACCGATTGGTGCGCTGGTCGATACGTTGGGCACCCTAGTCAGTACGTTGTCGATTGCCGGGCAGGTGCCGCAAATTGAAGTGGCGATCGGTGAGCGCGTTACGGTTCTGGTTCTCCGAGTCATGGAGGCGCCTACAGCAGAGGACGTGGAGAAGCTCGTCGTCTTCGGGCGTGAACGCGGGTTGTCGTTTTGGTTGCAGCCGGGTGGCGCGCAGACGGCAGCCCCAATAGAGCCAATGGCGGTTCCGCTAGACTATACCCTTCCAGAATTCGATCTCCGTTTCGAGTTTCAGCCGCTCGATTTCGTGCAGGTCAATGCGGAGCTGAATCGGCAGATGGTTCGGCACGCCTTGGACTTGCTCAACCCCAGTCCGGCGGATCGGGTCCTCGACTTGTACTGTGGTCTTGGCAATTTTACGCTGCCTTTGGCGCGGCGTGCCGGCGAGGTGGTGGGGATCGAGGGAGACGAAAGTCTGGTGTCCCGTGCGCGTCGAAATGCCGAAATAAATGGCCTGACGAACGTCCGGTTCACCGTTGCAGATTTGTTCAAGCCGGTTGCCGGCGAGATCTGGTCGCGGCAGAAGTACGACCTCATATTGCTGGATCCGCCGCGTGCCGGGTCAGTTGAGTTACTGCCGACTATTGCGGCCATGCAGGCGCGACGTATCGTCTATGTGTCCTGTCATCCGGGTAGCCTTGCGCGGGACGCTGGGTTGTTGGTTCGGGAACATGGCTATCGGTTGGTGTCCGCGGGAATCATGAATATGTTCCCGCACACGGCGCACCTAGAGTCGATAGCTGTCTTTGAAAGGGACGTATGAGCCTCGGGTGCCTGATGGTCGACGTCGCAGGGCGCTCGCTGCTCCCAGAAGATCGTGAGGTGCTCGAGCATCCCTTGGTCGGCGGCGCGATCCTGTTTACCCGCAATTATGAGTCACCAGAACAGTTGGCCGCACTCGTGGCAGAGATAAGGGCGTTGCGCCGACCGTCGCTGCTGGTGGCAGCGGATCATGAGGGTGGCCGGGTGCAGCGGTTTCGACCGGGCTTTTCCTTGATTCCCTCCATGCGCCGCCTCGGTCATGCATACGACGCCGATCCGGTTGCGGGACTCGCCACGACCCGGGAGATGGGCTGGTTGCTTGCCGCGGAACTGCGCACGATGGAGATTGATCTGGCCTTCGCGCCGGTGGTTGATCTCGACTACGGCGTCAGTGCGGTGATCGGTGATCGAGCGTTCCATCGTCGTGCCAGTGTTGTGAGCGCAATGGCCAGTGCTTTGATGGCGGGCATGCGGGACGCGGGCATGGCGGCCACAGCCAAACATTATCCGGGGCACGGCGCGGTGGCGCTCGACTCTCACGTGGGCTTGCCGGTCGATCGACGCGAGTTCGCCGATCTGCATCGTGATTTGTATCCCTACCAACGGCTCATTCCGAATGGGTTGCCCTCGGTGATGATGGCGCACGTTGTGTTCGAACAGATCGACAGCTTGCCGGCGAGCCTGTCCCGGCGTTGGGTGCATGATATTTTGCGTGTCGAGTCGGATTTTCGCGGCGCGGTCTTTACGGATGACCTGAGCATGGCCGGTGCTGCGGCCTTCGGTGGGCCGGTCGAGCGCTGTCGACTGGCCTTGGCGGCGGGATGTGACATGCTGCCGTTGTGCAATCATCGAGCGTCCGTTGTGGCGGTGTTGCAGGGTTTGCAGGCGACGCCGGAGCCCGTGTCGGCGCTGCGCCTCGCACGCCTACATGGCAAGGCCGGCCTCGTACCGGCAACCCTGAGCCAGTTACAAGCGTTGCCGCGTTGGCAGGCTGCCCACGCGCTCGCGCAGCGCTTACGTGAGGAGCGCCCGAGTTTGTTGCTCGATGGCGGTAGCTGATCCGGCCATTGTTTTTTTGTTGAACGCTGCGACGAGGGATGGACGCTATGCAAACCCGTGAACTTGGACGCTCTGGCCTTCGGGTCTCACCCATTGGCCTAGGTTGCATGGGCCTGAACTTTGCCTATGCCCATCAACTCAGTCGTGCACAGGGCATTGGGTTCGTCCGGGCGGCCGTGGAGCATGGCGTGACCTTCTTTGATACCGCGGAGGTCTATGGGCCCTGGACCAACGAAGAGATCGTTGGAGCGGGCGTGGCACCGTATCGGGAGCAGGTCGTGATTGCGACCAAATTTGGCTTCAACATCGATCCGGACACGGGCGCGGCGCGGGGCGTAGATTCAAGCCCTGCGCAAATCCGCCGGGTGTGCGAAGCCTCGCTAAAGCGCCTCAACGTGGAGGCGATTGATCTGTTCTACCAGCATCGGGTCGATCCCAAGGTGCCGATAGAGGAGGTGGCGGGTACTGTTGGAGCGCTCATTGCTGAGGGCAAGGTCAAACATTTCGGCATGAGCGAACCGGGCGTAGCGACGCTGCGGCGGGCGCATGCGGTCCAGGCGGTAACGGCGGTGCAGAGCGAGTATTCGCTTTGGACCCGTCAGGTCGAGTCGAACGGTATTCTCGAGGCCTGCGGTGAACTCGGTATTGGCTTTGTGCCTTACTCGCCACTGGGTCGAGGCTTCTTGACCGGCACGATCAGTTCCGTTGACGATGTAAAGCCTGGCGAATTTCGGGCGGTGCAGCCGCGCTTTCAGCAGGCCGCGATTGCGCATAATTTGAGTTTGGTCGCGATCCTGCGCGAACTGGCCGTTGCGCGCGACGTGACGCCCGCGCAGATCGCGTTGTCCTGGCTGTTGGCGCAACGGCCTTGGATCGTGCCGATCCCAGGCACCACTAAGTTGCATCGCTTGTTGGAAAATCAGGCCTCTGCAGGGATTGATCTCACCGCGGCAGACCTGCAGCGGATCGAAACAGAAGTGGCTCGCGTGACGGTTGCGGGTGCGCGCTATACCCCGCTGTTCGAGGCGGCGACCGGCCTTTAAACCGGCGTTTTGGCCGGGTGGGTGCGCCGGGCAGCAGCGCCACGGCGGGCTCAGTCGGTTGCTTGCGCGCCCTTGGACGGGCTGACTTGGGCGATGACGCCGAAGGCGGGGTGGTCAAAATAGTGCCGCTCGCCGAACTTCACGCGGCGTTTTTCGCGTAACCCATAGGTCTGTCCAGCCAGCGTGTAATCCAGTTCAAGGCCCATGAATAGGTATTGACTGCGCTGCACAGCGACTGAGCCGAGCAGGGGCCCCGTGTCATCGTTCAAGAGATCCGCCAAGTGCGTTGTGGTGCGGCCATTGGCAGGCACTATCACCGCCCACACGAGGTGATTGAGAATCTTGAAACCGCCCTTATGCGCTAGCGCCTCTTTGGCGGCGCTCAGTTGCAACTGGTCTGGGCCGAGCAGTTCCACCCGGCCGGCAATGGTTTGGGCGGCGCTGAGTGCGGGTACCGGATAGGCTTTTGGCGTGGCGCTGGGCGCATGAAAAGCCAACAACTCCACCACGTAGCGGGCACTGCCGGGTGGCGGGGGTTGTGTCGCTGGGGCGGCCGGCGTCTCGCCAAAGGCGAGCGGGGCCCCCAGCGTTGCGGCGAGCGCTGCCAATACATCGCGGCGGTTCAAGAGCGGATTCATCGCCTGAGTTTAGCCGAAGCCGCGGGCTTGACCGCGGCCAGTGCAGACGGTGGCGGGGGCGGTGCGGCGAGCAGCTCCAGCAGGGCATGGCCCAATTTCACCCGTTCGGCGGCGTCGGGCACCTTGCGGATGAAGCGCAGCTTGTTTGGTCCATCCAGGCGGTAGATGGTCGACTCCCGCTGCACGAGTCGTAACACATTGGCCGGATCCACCGTGTGCTCGGGACCGAACTCGACCAGACCACCAGCGGGCCCAATATCCAGTCGCGTCAGACCCATGCGAGCGGCGATGAGTTTCAGGCGCGTGATCTTAAACAGCGTGTCGATCGGCGGTAGCAGGCTGCCAAAGCGATCGATCATCTCGCCGGTGAGTTCACTCAACGCGGCCTCGTCTACAGCGGCCGCGATCCGCTTGTACAAGACCAGACGTAGGTGCACGTCGGGCATGTAGGACTCTGGGATCAAGGCCGGGGCATGCACGTCGACATCGGGGCCTGCGTGCAATGGGCCTTCCAGATCTGCTGTTTTGCCAGATTGCAGCGCCTTGACAGCCCGGTCCAGCATATCCAAATACATTGCAAAGCCGACTTCAGAGATCTGGCCGCTTTGTTCATCGCCTAACAATTCGCCGGCACCACGGATTTCGAGATCATGCGTGGCTAGCGCAAAGCCCGCGCCCAAATCCTCCAACGACTCAATTGCCTCTAGTCGCCGCGCCGCGTCGTCGGTCAATGCTGCCTTGGCTGGCGCGATTAGATAGGCGAAAGCACGGTGATGGGAGCGACCGACGCGACCGCGCAGTTGGTGCAACTGCGCCAGTCCAAAGCGATCGGCCCGATCAATAATGATCGTGTTGGCCGTTGGGACGTCAATGCCGCTCTCGACGATCGTCGTGCACATCAATACATTGAAACGGCGATGGTAGAAGTCGAGCATTAATTGCTCGAGATCGCGCTCGCGCATCTGACCGTGGCCGACCCGAATGTCTGCTTCCGGTACCAATGCGCGGATTTCGGCGGCGCGACGTTCGATCGAGTCGACCGTGTTGTGCAGGAAGTACATCTGCCCGCCGCGGCGGATTTCGCGCAGCATGGCCTCGCGAATGGTGGCGGCATTCCATTCGAGGACGAAGGTCTGTACCGCAAGGCGATCCGCCGGTGGCGTGGTGATGAGCGACAAATCGCGTAGTCCCCCCATCGCCATGTTCAAGGTGCGCGGAATTGGCGTGGCGGTAAGAGTCAGGACATCGACGTCGGCGCGCAAGGCCTTCAGTTTTTCCTTGTCGCGCACGCCGAAACGGTGCTCCTCGTCAATGATGGTGAGGCCTAGGCGCGCAAACTTGACACCGTTCTGCAGCAACCGATGGGTTGCCACAACCACGTCGACGGTGCCGTCGGCCAGACCCGCCAATACGGCTTTGGCTTCCTTTGGAGAGCGAAAGCGCGACAGGCTTTCCACTTTAATTGGCCAATCTGCGAAGCGGTCAGAGAAGTTCTGAAAATGCTGTTGTGCCAGCAGCGTGGTCGGCACGAGGACCGCCACCTGCTTGCCGGCCTGTACGGCGGCGAAGGTCGCCCGCATGGCGACTTCCGTTTTGCCGAAGCCGACGTCGCCACAAATCACCCGGTCCATTGACTTGGGTGCCGCTAGATCGGCGAGTACGGCCTGAATAGCTTCGAGTTGATCATAGGTTTCTTCGAAGGGGAAGGTGGCTTCAAAGGCGGCGTACTCGCGCGGATCGACGACCAGTGAGGTGCCTTCACGGGCCGCGCGCCGGGCGTAAATGTCGAGCAACTCGGCTGCTACGTCCCGAATACGTTCGGCGGCCTTGCGTCGTGCTTTGGGCCACTCGGTTCCGCCTAACTTATGCAAGGGTGCGGTTTCCGCCGGAGCACCGGTGTAGCGACTGACGCGGCCGAGTGCCGTGACCGGCACGTAGAGCTTGTCGCCGCCGAGGTACTCAATGACGAGAAATTCGTACGGCGAACCATCGACGTCTAGTGTCTTCAGCCCTTGATAACGGCCGACGCCGTGTTCCTCGTGCACCACCGGGGCGCCGATGGTCAGGTCGCGCAGATCGCGCAGAATTTGCTCGGGATCCCGCTCCGCGCGCTTGCGCCGACGCTCCTGTCGGGCGCGTTCCCCATACAACTGTTCTTCGGTGATGAGTGCTAGGCCCGGCGTCGGTAGCAGCAGCCCGCTGACCGCGGGGTTTACTGTGATGGCAAGCGTGGCGTTCGAAGCGACGAACTCCGCCCAACTGGCCACGGCGGTCGGTACGTGCTCGTGTCGACGCAGGAACTCCAGCAGGACCTCGCGTCGACCGGCAGATTCAGCAACCAGCAGGGCACGTCCGGCAAAGTTTTTGCAGAACAGTCCCAGTGCGCCGGCATCCTCTTCGCGTCGCGGATCCATGCGCAGCGGCGGCGGTGGCTCTGAGGCGAAGTTTTGGACGTCCTCGCCAGCCAGTTGCGCGGCGATCGGCTCCGCCTTGACAGCGCTCAAGCGAATCCGCAACCGTTGTTGGAGCGCTTCGCTCAGTTGCGTCATCTGGAGAAATACTTCGCTCGGCTCGAGCAGCGGTCGTTCCAGATCATGCCGACGCTGCTCGTGGCGCTCTGCAACGTCCTCTAACGCGCGTTCGCCGGCAACCTCGATGTCGCACAGGTCGACGACCAACAAGTCATCGGGCAGTTGCTCAAACAGGGTTTCAAGGCGTTCAAAACACAGCGGCAGGTAGTACTCTATACCCCCCGCCGGCATCCCCTCGCTGAAACTTTTGTAGATCTGCGAGCGCGTGACGTCGCCTTCAAAGCGCTGTCGATAACGGCGTCGAAAGTCTTTGATTGCTTCGGGCGTTAGCGCAAATTCGCGCGCCGGAAGTAAACGGATGCGTTCGAGTTTTTCTTGCGATCGTTGCGAGTCCGTATCGAAGGTGCGGATGCTTTCGACGTCGGTATCAAACAGGTCAATGCGATACGGTTGCTCGGCGCCCATGGGAAACAGGTCAATCAATGAGCCGCGGACGGCAAATTCGCCCGGCGCGACCACCTGCGATACGGCGGCATAACCGGCGGCCGCTAGGCGGGTCTTGAAGGCCTCCACGTCCAGCGCCTGACCGGCCTCCAATATGAGGGTGTGTTGGGCCACGAACTGGGACGGGGGGAGTCGCATTATCAAGGCATCGACCGCCACGACCAAGATCCCACGCTGGAAGGTTGGCAAGGCCGCCAGTGTCGCTAGTCGTTGTGAGGTGATGTCCGGGTGCGGTGAGAACACGTCGTAGGGCAGCGTCTCGTAGTCGGGCAGACTCAGAACGGGGAGTCCCGTGCCTGCGAAGAAGCGCAGTTCCTCTGCAAACCGATCCGCGTCCCGGGCGGTTGCCGTAACGACCAGTACAGGCCCGGGGTGCCGTTCGGCGGCCGCGACGATGGCCAGTGCCCGCGCCGCCCCATACAGTTCTCCCCAACGAACCGTGCGGGACTGGGCGTTAGGTAAGTGAGGTTGTAGAACCGTGCTCAAGGGGGGTATCCGGCGTCGAAAAAAGGCCAAGCCTCCGGCACAAGCACCGGCGGGGACGCGTGAGGATACCGACTGCGCTGGCGAAGGCAACGGGTGGCGTGTCAGCGCTGTGCGCGCCCGGTTGGGGCGTGGTCTAATCCAAACCCATGTTTAGGCCTCTGGAACTCGCCATTGCGTTGCGATTCGTACGGTCCCGTGAAGCGGGGCTGTTCGTATCGTTTGTCACCTGGGCCTCCCTGATTGGGGTGTCGCTCGGTGTGGCGGCGCTTATCACGATCCTATCGGTTATGAATGGCTTCGAGGCCGAGGCGCGTGAACGTTTGCTGTCCCTGTCAGGCCACGCCACCTTGTTTCGCCCGGACGGCGCGGCCTTCGACGGTGCCGCACTGGCGGATCGAGCCCGCGCCTTCCCCGGTGTAGTTGGGGCAGCTCCTGTGGTCGAGCAGCAGGCGCTGGTCGTGCATGGCGATGACATGGCCCCAGCCACCCTGCGTGGTGTCGATCCGGCTCGTGAGGAGTCGGTGACTGCGATGTCGGCGGTGCTCGGTGGTGCGCATTTGGAAGATCTCAGCGTTGGCGAGGATGCGCTTTTTCTCGGACGCGCCTTGGCTTTTCAGTTGCACGTGGTGCCAGGGGAGACGGTGACCGTCATGGTCCCCTCGGTCGCGGAGGATGGTTCGCTGGAGCCGCACCTGCGCACCTTCCAGGTCATTGGTCTGTTTGAGGCCGGCTTACAAGAGCACGACTCGACGTTGGCGATTGGCAGTTTGGCCAACGTGGCAGCCTTTGCGCGGACGGGCGGTGCCACCGCGGTGCGGTTGCGCTATGGCGATCTGTATGCCGCGCCGGCGGGTGCGCGGCGCATCGCAGCCGAGCGGCCGGGTTTTGCAGTACGCGATTGGACCGAGGAGAACGCGGGGTACTTTCGTGCGGTGCGACTCGAAAAAACGATGATGACCCTCATTCTGCTGCTGGTCGTGGCGGTGGCTGCCTTCAACATTGTGGCGATGCTGGTCATGGTGGTGCGAGCCAAGCGTACGGATATCGCGATCCTGCGCACACTCGGGCTCTCGCCGGGTGGCATCGTGCGGGTCTTTTTAGGGCAAGGCTTGCTGATCGGTTGGACCGGGTCACTGCTCGGCGTCGGCCTGGGTACCTTGCTCGCGACCCATGTCGATACCGTGGCGGCTTTCATTCAGCAAGCTTTCGGCTTTGAAATTTTCGACTCGAATGTCTACTACATCACGCGCATCCCCTCGCACATCGAAGCCGTGGATGTGGCAATGATCGGTGGCATTGCACTGGTGTTGACCTTGGCGGCCACGATCTATCCGGCGCGTCGGGCGGCGCGGGTGCACCCGGCGGAGGCGTTGCGCTACGAATGAGCACTGCAGCGCCCATGGCCTGGCGGATCGCCCGCCGCTATTTACGACCGAAGAGCGAGAATGGCTTTTTGTCGTTTATCGCTGTGGTCGGGGTGGCCGGGGTTGCGCTCGGTGTGGCGGTGCTGTTGGTTGTGCTTGGCGTCATGAACGGCTTCGAGTCCGAACTTAAGGACCGGATCCTCGCGGTGGCGTCGCACGCGACGATCACTTCGATCGAGGGGCCGATTGCGGACTGGCAATCGCTGGCCGTAGCGGCGCAGCGTGAACCGGGGGTGCTGGCAGTGGCGCCCTATGTGGAGGAACGCGCACTGGTCGCCCACGGTCGGGCTGTGAATGGTGTCCTGGTGCGGGGCATCGATCCGGCCGCCGAACGTTTGGTCTCCACTCTGGATCGCGCTGTGCGCGGCGCGACGCTCGAGGTGCTGACGTCGGGCGCTTACCGAGTGCTCCTGGGTAAGTCACTGGCGGCGGATCTAGGCGTTAAAGCCGGGGATCTTGTCGTCATCGCCGCGCCGCATGGGGTCGCCACACCCGCCGGCGTTGTGCCCCGTTTGCGCCGCTTCCGCGTTGCCGGCACGATTGATTCCGGGTTGTATGAGTTCGACCACAACGTCGCGCTGATTGCGCGCGCAGACGGTGCGCGGCTTTTTCGGACTGGCAGCGGAGTCACCGGACTGCGCTTGCGTCTGGATGACCCGTTTTCGGCGCCGCGGGTCGTGCGTCGGGTGGCTGTTGATTTAGGCGGCGGTTTCTATATTTCGGACTGGACGCGCGAACACGCTAATTTCTTCCGTTCAATCGCCACGACCAAGTCCATCATGTTTGTGCTTTTGCTCTTGGTGATGGCGGTAGCGGCGTTCAACATTGTGGCTACGCTCACCATGCTGGTGCGCGAGAAGCGCTCAGACATCGCGATCTTGCGCACCATGGGCGTGACGCCGCGGACGCTCATGGCGACTTTCGTGTTGCAGGGCAGCGTCATCGGAGTTGTCGGTACGGGCTTTGGTCTGCTCTTGGGTATTTTGGTGGCAACAAATTTATCGACACTGATCCACGGTGTGGAGGGCTTGCTGCGCACGACCTTGATTGACCCGCGGGTCTACTTGCTCGATGAGCTGGTAGCCCAAGTGACATGGGGCGACGTGGTGCGCGTTTGTGGCACCTCCGTGTTGCTGTCTATCCTTTCTACATTGCCGCCGGCGGCCAGCGCCGCCCGCACCCAGCCGGCCGAGGCCTTGCGTCATGACTGAACTCTCGTCACCTGTGTTATTGGCCCAAGGACTCGTTAAAGAGTTCCGGGAAGGGGCCACGACCTTGCGCGTGCTAGATGGGGTCGACTTTGCAGTGGTTCGGGGTGAGCGGATTGCCGTCGTCGGCGCCTCGGGCTCGGGCAAGACGACCCTGCTGCAATTGCTAGGCGGGCTGGACTTGCCAAGTGCCGGTGAGGTGCACATCGAAGGGGCGTCCATGAACACCCTATCGGACACGGCCCGTGGCCAGTTGCGCAATCGCTCGGTTGGCTTCGTCTACCAATTTCATCATTTGCTTCCGGAATTCAGTGCCCTTGAGAACGTCGCTATGCCGCTGTTGGTGCGCCGCGTGCCGGTGGCTGAGGCCGAGGCGGCGGCGCGCGCGCTACTGGAGCGAGTGGGTTTGGGTGCGCGATTGACGCACCGACCAGGCCAGCTGTCGGGCGGTGAGCGCCAGCGCGCCGCGGTGGCGCGGGCGCTGGTAACCCGGCCAGCCTTGGTCTTGGCTGATGAGCCGACCGGTAACCTGGATGGGGTCAATGCCGCTCAGGTATTCGAGTTGATGTTGGAACTGAACCGGGAAGTGGGGTCCAGCCTCGTGATCGTGACCCATGACGAGCGCCTTGCTGCGCGCATGGACCGGGTCGTTGTGCTGCGTCAGGGCCGCCTAGAGGCCCCCTAGCTGTCGCCCCGTAAAGGCGTTCAGTCGAGTATGATCAGGCACTTGCGCTTCATGGGCAGGTAAAAGAACGATGTGGGAACTGTTCCAAGCGGGGGGGCCGATCATGTGGCCGATCCTCGTGCTCTCCGTGGTGTCGTTGACTATTCTGGTCGAGCGCGCGCTGGCATTGCAGCCCGCGAAGGTGCTGCCACCGGCATTGCTTGGTCTGGTGCAAAGCGGGCAGGGCCCGACGGATGCGACGGCTGCTGGCGATTCGCCCTTGGGGCAGGTGGTTGCCGCGGCGCTAGACAATCGGCATCGAGATCGTGCGCTGCTCAAAGAAGCGGTCGAGGATACGGGTCGACATGTGGCGCATGAACTGGAACGCTACCTGAACCTGCTGGGCACCATAGCGGCCGTGTCGCCGCTGCTCGGCTTGCTGGGCACCGTCATCGGCATCATTACGGCGTTCAGCGCTATCACGCACAGTGGTATTGGTGATCCCAAGGCGCTCTCTGGTGGTATCGGGCAAGCACTCGTGTCGACGGCATCGGGTCTGATTGTGGCGATTCCCTCCTTGATGGGTTACCGGTATTTGCGTGGCCATGTGGATGGCCTTGTGATCCAAATGGAAAAGGCGGCGCTAGGCTTGATCGCGCGCATCGACGCGAGCCGTGAGCAAGAAGGCAGGGTGCCGTGAAATTCACACGACGCCGTGATCTGGAGCCAGAAATCAACGTGACGTCGTTGATCGATGTAGTGCTGCTGCTGGTGCTTTTTTTTATGGTCTCCAGCAGTTTTGTGCGGGATGGTCATTTGCGCCTGCAATTGCCCGAGGCGAGCACCTCTGCAGAGCGGTCGACGGCGAGCGCAGTCACCATCACGGTGGCTCAGGATGGCTCTTACCGCGTCAACGGGCAGGCCCTGATGAATGCGCAGCCGGCGACCTTGCGCGCGGCTCTCGCGCGGGTGGCGGGCGATGGTGCGGTCGGGGCCGTTGTATCGATTCGGGCCGACGCGCGGGCCACGCACCAAGCCGTCGTGACGGCGATGGACATTGCCGGCAAATTGGGCTTTGCGCAGGTCAATATCGCGACGGTCAATTTGCAGCCTGGGAGTTGATGTGGCGGACCCGCAAGACAATGCACGACTGATTTATGCCCGATTGCGCGCCTATATTTGGCCGCATTGGCCCATGTTCCTGTTGGCAGTGCTCGGTATGGCCATGTTCGCATCGGTCGATACGGGTTACGCGTACCTGGTGAAACACTTCTTGGATGGCGCCTTCGTCGATCGTAATCGCAGCACGCTGGTGTTCGTGCCGGCGGGCATTGTGGCCTTGTTTGCTATTCGGGGCGCGGGTGAGTATCTGTCTCAATATGGATCCGGCTGGGTCGGTCGTCAGATCATCAAGAAGTTGCGCGGGGAGTTGTTCCGGCACTACTTGGATCTGCCGTGCGCTTATTATGATCGCGTGTCGTCTGCGGACCTGCTGTCCAAACTGACTTACAACACGGAACTCGTGGCGCAGGCGGCAACGGAGTCGATCACGGTGATCGTGCGCGATTCGCTCACCATCATGGGGCTCCTGTCTTGGCTGCTGTGGCTGAACTGGCGTCTGACCTGCGGCGCTTTGGTGGTGGCTCCACTGATTGTCGGCTTGCTGCAGATTATCAATAAAGCTTTTCGGCGCTATTCCTCACGCATCCAGAACTCAATGAGCGATGTCACCCGGGTCGCTAAGGAAGCGATTGATGGTCAACGCCTGATCAAGGTCTTCAACGCACAAGACTTTGAGGCGGTTGCGTTTGAGGTAGTGAACGAGTCCAACCGCTATCAAAACATGAAGTTGATGCGCGCCCGGGCGGTCTCGAACCCGGTCGTGCAATTTATCGCCTCGATTGCGTTGGCCGGCGTGCTTTATCTGGCTATTCGGCAGGTGTTGACCGAGCATTTGTCGGTCGGGGATTTCGTCTCCTTCCTCGGCGCCTTGCTGTTGTTGACCGCACCGCTGAAGCGTTTGGTATCCGTATTTGGGCCGCTGCAGCAGGGCATTGCGGCGGGGCGCAGTATTTTCGAATTGATTGATGAGCCGGGTGAGCCGGACACGGGCACACGGTCTTTGGCGCGCGCAACGGGCAGGGTCTGCTTCGACGCGGTGCGCTTTGCCTACCCCGGCAAAACGCCGGCAGTCGACGGCGTCTCTTTCGAAGTGCCGCCCGGCCAAACTGTGGCCATTGTGGGTCGCTCAGGCAGCGGCAAATCGACCTTGGTCGGGCTGGTAGCGCGGTTTTACGACGTCTCTGAGGGCAGCGTCCAAGTGGATGGGGTCGACGTCCGCGAGTTTCGGCTCGGCGAATTGCGCCGTAGCGTGAGCCTAGTCAGCCAAGACGTCGTGCTGCTCAATGGCTCTATCCGCGACAACATTATTTTTAATACGGAAGGGGCGACGCCTGAGGCCGTGGAGCGGGCGGCACGCGCGGCGCATGTGCTGGAGTTTGCCGAACAATTAACGGCAGGGTTAGACACTTCCGTTGGCGATCGAGGCGTATTGCTGTCCGGTGGTCAGCGTCAACGCATTGCGATCGCGCGTGCGTTGCTCAAGGATGCGCCGATCCTCATTCTGGATGAGGCCACCAGTGCGCTGGACACGGAGTCCGAGCGCACGATTCAGGATGCATTGGCTACGCTTATGAAAAATCGCACGACCTTGGTCATTGCGCATCGTCTATCCACTATCGAACATGCGGATCGCATCGTCGTGATGGAGGAGGGCCGGCTCGTGGAGACGGGTAGTCATGCGCAGTTACTCGCGTGCGATGGGGTGTATGCCGCGCTGCATCGGATGCAGTTTAACGCCTGAATATGCGAGTCTTCCTCGAACGAATCTGGTTCGGTGGTGGTCGGGGCAGCTGGTTGCTCGCGCCATTGGAGCTGCTCTTTGCGCTCCTCGCGGCACTGCGCCGTTGGTCCTATCGGCTCGGTTTGTCGTCGTCGATCCATCCGGGTCGTGTGGTGGTCGTGGTCGGCAATCTAACCGTGGGCGGCAGTGGCAAAACGCCGATTATCGTTTGGTTGGCCACTGCGCTCACGGCGCGTGGGCTGCGCGTGGGCGTGGTTAGTCGTGGTTATGGCGGTACGGAGACGGGGCCGGTGGAAGTGCTGTCCAGTTCCAGCCCCGCACGCGTTGGGGACGAGCCGGTACTGATCGCACGACGCACGCAGGCGCGGGTCGTGGTCGGGCGGGATCGGGTGGCTGCGGCGGTGCAATTGGCACCCGCGGTCGATGTGATTCTGGCCGACGATGGACTGCAGCATTACCGATTAGCGCGTGATCTGGAGATTGTCGTTGTCGATGCGCGTCGTGGCTTTGGCAACGGACACCTGTTGCCGCGGGGCCCCTTGCGCGAGCCGGTGCGCCGCCTGTCATCGGTGGCCGCCGTGATCTTGAATGGGGAAGGCGAGCCGGGCGTGCCGGGGATGCGCGCTCGTCTGGCGCCTAGCGGACTGGTTCCGCTGCTCGGTGGCAAGCGCCTCCACCTAGAGGACCTTGGCGGCCGCCGCGTGCACGCGGTGGCAGGGATCGGCGATCCTGAAAGATTTTTTAAATTACTGGAGTCCGCCCAGTTGCAGATCATTCGCCACCCCAAACCGGATCACGCGGTGCTGACGCCGGCCGACGTGGAGTTTGCCGATGGCTACCCGGTGCTCATGACGGAGAAAGATGCCGTAAAATGTATGGGGTTCGCCCGTGCGGGCCTGTATTACCTTGAGGTTACCGCCGAGCCAGAGGCGGTGCAGGGTGCCCGGCTGGTGGAGCGGATCGTTGAGCTGGTTGCGCGTCGCAAAGGATCGCCATGAACCCGAAGTTACTCGCCCTGCTGGCCTGCCCGCGTTGTAAGGGGCCGCTGGAGCATGACCGCAAGGCCGGTCAGTTGCTCTGCCGTGCGGAGAGCCTGGCCTATCCGGTGGAGGATGGGATTGCGATGCTCCTGCCAGCGCTGGGGCGCCCGATCGACCCGCCGGTCACGTCGTGAGTTTCCGGGTCGTCATACCGGCGCGCTATGCCTCGACGCGCCTGCCGGGCAAGCCACTGCTGCTGATTGCGGGCCGACCCATGGTCGAACATGTGTGGCGACGTGCGCAGGCTGCGGGCGCGCTCGAAGTGTTCATTGCGACAGACGATGAGCGTATTGCCACGGTGGCACGGGCCTTTGGGGCTGCCGTAGTGCTGACCTCCCCGGCGCATCCGTCCGGTACCGACCGGTTGGCCGAAGTGGCCCATCAGCGCGGTTGGTCGGATGAGACCGTCGTGGTGAACGTGCAAGGCGATGAACCCTTGCTGCCGTCGGCCAATGTGACCCAGGTGGCGCAACTGCTGGAGGACGACCCTGGGGCGGCGATGGCCACCCTGATGACCCCGGTGCGGAGTGAACACGACTTTCGGGATCCGAACGTCGTGAAGGTCGTGACCAATCAGTCGGGTCGGGCGTTGTACTTTTCGAGGGCCCCGATTCCTTGGCCGCGCGATGGGCAGTTCCCGGAGGGGCTGGGTCTTGCTTGGCGGCACATTGGGCTCTATGCCTACCGGGTCGGGGCGCTGCGCCGCTTGGCCGGCTGGGCACCGACACCGCTGGAGCACTGCGAGCGACTCGAGCAACTGCGTGCGCTGGAAAATGGTCTTGCTATCGCGATTGCACCCGCAACGGAGACGCCAGGACCCGGTGTAGACACAGCGGAGGACTTGCAGCGGGTGGCCGCTTTGCTAGCCGTTTGAAGCAGGTCAACCGCAGCCAATGCAGAGCCTTATTCATACCCCTTGCGAGGATCCACCGGTGCGGTGATGATCCGGTTAGTTTCTTGGACTTTTTCGGTAGGAGTTGCCCGATCATGAAGTTGCGTAATCTTGCGTGGATCGCATGTGCAGCCTCGGCCTTGGCCGGCTGCAGCACAGGTCCTGCCGTACGAGCGAGTGTCGATGCGTCAACAGACTTCGGTGCTTATCGTACTTTTGGCTTTGTCGAGCAACCGGGCACGGATCGCGGCGAGTACGCCACGTTGGTGACCCGCGCGCTAAAGGCGACCGTCGCCGCCGAGATGGAGCGGCGCGGTTACCACCCGGCCGAGAATCCGGACCTCCTGATCAATTTCCAGGGGCACTCGGAGGAAAAACAGCAGGCGGATGGCATGATGTCGTCGGGCGCCGGCTTCCATCATGGGTTCGGTTTCGGTTTCGGTCTGGGCGGCCGCTACGGTGGGGATTACAGCTGCTGGCGGGATGTCCGTGACGTGACCAGTGGGACGCTGAATCTCGATGTCGTGGATCGGGCGCGGAAAGTCTCGGTCTGGGAGGGCACCTTGGTGCGCGAACTGACCGGCGATGAGAAGAAGGACCTGGTGAAGTCGTTGCCGGTTCTGGCCGCTTCGGTGTTCAAGGCTTACCCGTATGTGGCGGGGCAGACGGCACCGGTCGTGCCGGCGAAGCACTAAATATGAACGGCCCGCGCCGGCGCGGCCGGCGTCTGCGCAGCTGCGCTGCGTGCTGCGCAGACCGGGCCAGTCTGCCGACGCGGGCGCCTACGTTATATTTAGAATAGCGGTACAATAATTATTATAAGCGATTGTATTTATTCGATTTAACTAGGTTATTTTTTTCTTTCACAACGCCTTCGCGATTTTGATTGCAAGTAAAATCAGCCGAAACGGTGGCGCGCATCGGCCGGCTTCAGTGGCCTGCCGGCGAGCTTCGATCCGACCAAGAAGTATCCGCTGTTTCTTGCAATGCATGGCGGGCCCGATGCTAGGGGCAACGTATTGGGTCAAGCACTTTCCGTGGGTGGATCAGGAGACGTAGTGGCAGTTGTCGCCGCTCATTGGCCGGAAATGTGACCACACCGACGATGGTGCTGGTGGGGCTCAGTGACCTGCGGTCGCCAGTTTCGGAGGCAGAACAGTACTTACCAGGCGCTGCAGCGCCAGCGTCCCCACGACACGCTACGCGATTCGCGGAGCGTCTCACGGAGGGATTCGCCCCGCCTAGTTCGCGCAAGCCCAGTCGGCGATTGTTGCGTGGTTTGCACGTGACCGGACGCGAAACCCGGAGTGTTGCGTGGATACGAGGGACCGGCGCGCTGCGTGTGCCGGCCTTCGATGGAACACCCAATCGGCTCGTCAACGCCCACCGTGCCTTGAATTTTCTAAGGCTGCGCGGTTCTGGACCGCACAGCGACCGTTCAAGAATCCGCAGGTAGCCGGCGCGACGCGTGCACGTGACCGAGGCGGCCGCTGCCAACGGCACGTTAGGAGTCGGCGTTGTGGTAGGTCGCGTGTAGGCATTGCGGACCACGTCGATATGGAATCGCCTGATTACAGCGGGCCACTCGATTTGATATTGGCAAGTAGAGAGAGGTGGCCCACGGCGCGACGAGCCTGCCCGTCGCGTTCCTGCGCTGCTGCGTAGCAATCGGGCCGGCGTGCACAGGGCAATGCCAGCGCACATTTGCCGTGTCCATTGGGTCTCGTTGTTGGCTTTCGCGCCGACGGTAGGCGTACGCGAGGTGCCCGATCCTTACTAGAGCGGAGCGGGTGGGTTTGAGCAGGCGCTCCACTGGGGAGAAATTTCCGCCCGCGGACTGATCAGGGAACTGCGCCGTCGTGCGCGCAATTCCCTGCACCCGACTCAGAGTCCCTGCGTCGGCTTTTCCGCTACGGGCGTCGTTTGCACAGCCGCTGCGGCGCTGTGCTCTGTTGCCGGTACTGCCTCTGCAACTGCCGGTTCCACTACCGCGGCAACCACTTCGGTAGCCTCTGGTACGGCCTCGGCGGGCACCGCCTCGAACGGCGCTGCCACCGCTTGCGTCTCGGCAGTCACGGCATCCATCGGTACGCTAACCACCGCCTCAACGGTCGACGCAACGGCCGCGACCGGGTTGATGCCCTGCTCGCGCTCGTACTGTTCGACGTTCAGGGCCGGGTACTCACCGGAGGCGCCGATCTCCGGTACGTTGTCACCGAATTCAGAAGACGGTGGCCCGCCCTCGGGCGAACCCTCCGTGCCTGGCGCGCCATCACGGCCGCGACCAAAACGACCCCGGCGACGACCACGACGGCGGCCGCGGCGTTCGCCCTGACGCTCGTTGTTACCGTCCGCGCCATCCGTGCCCTCGGTGGACTGTGCGGGGCCAGCTTGCGTGTCCCCACCTAGGTTAGCGGGGGCCGCTACGTTGGACGCAGGGGCTGGTGCGTTGCGCTCACCGTCCCGTTGACGACCGCCGCGCTCGTTACCGCGCTCGCGGTTGCCATCACGGTTGCCATCACGGTTGCCATCACGGTTGCCGTCGCGGTTGCCGTCTCGGCTGCCATCACGGTTGGCGTCGCGGTTGCCGTCACGGTTGCCGTCTCGGCTGCCATCACGGTTGCCGTCGCGGCTGCCATCCCGGTTGCCATCACGGTTGCCGTCGCGGTTGCCATCCCGGTTGCCATCACGGTTGCCGTCACGGTTGCCATCACGGTTGCCGTCACGGTTGCCGTCGCGGTTGCCATCACGGTTGCCATCACGGTTGCCGTCGCGGCTGCCATCACGGCTAGCTTCGCGGTTTGGGTCGCGATTGCGGTCCCGGCCGCGATCCCGGCCGCGATCCCGGCCACGATCCCGGCCGCGGTCACCACCGCGGTCACCACCGCGATCGCCACCTTGGTCACTGCGACCGCGTGAGCGGTCACCGTCGCGCGCCCCGCGTCCACCGCGTTCCTCGCGCTTGCGGTCGTTCTTGGCCTCTTCCATCTTCTGGCTTTGGGTCTTGTAACCAAAGAACCAGCGCCAGATCCGCACAAAAATGCCGACTTGCTCACTCGGCGGCGCCGCTGTTGCAGTGCCTGCTGCAGCAGGTGTCGGTTCCGGTGTGGCACTCCAGATACGGGGTGCGTCCGGTGCCGGCGCCGAGGGCATGATCGGCTGTACAACCGCTTGCTCAGGCGCTTTTTTCGGTTCCGTGGAACTGGTCTGAATCTCAGTAGCGGGCCGTTGCGCCAACTGATAACTGGTGGACGAGTTTTCCATCAGGCCGAGTTCGTCGTCGCGCACGCGGCGCAGCAAGTAGTTCGGCGTCTGCATGTACTCGTTCGGAACGAGAATGATTTCTGCGTGGTTGCGTTCGCCGATGCTATGCAACCATTCGCGCTTCTCGTTGATCAGGAACGTCGCGACGTCCACTGGTAATTGCGCAATAACCTTGGCAGTGCGGTCCTTGCGGGCCTCCTCTCCAATCAGTCGCAATACAGCCAGTGAGAGTGACTCCACGCTGCGGATGTCACCCAAGCCTTCGCAGCGCGGGCAGACCAGATGGGTCGACTCACCGAGCGACGGACGCAGGCGTTGGCGTGACATTTCGAGCAGGCCAAAGCGCGAGATCTTGCCGATCTGGATGCGTGCCCGGTCCATCTTGACCGAATCACGTAGCCGATCCTCGACCGCACGTTGGTTCTTCGCCGATTCCATATCAATGAAGTCGATGACGATCAGGCCGCCGAGATCGCGAATACGCAACTGGCGAGCAATTTCTTCAGCAGCCTCGAGATTCGTGTTGGTCGCCGTCGTCTCGATGTCGCTACCGCGGGTCGCGCGCGCCGAGTTGATGTCGATCGAGACGAGTGCCTCGGTGTGATCGATCACAATGCTACCGCCCGAGGGCAGGTTGACCTTGTGCAGGTACGCAGACTCGATCTGGCTCTCGATTTGGAATCGAGTGAAGAGGGGGACTTCGTCGGTGTAGTACTTCAGCTTGCGACGGTACTCTGGCGGCATAAACCGGGCCATATAGTCGTGGCCACGCTGATAAGTAGCTTCGTCGTCGCAGAGCACCTCACCGATATCATCGGAGAGATAGTCACGCAACGCGCGCGCCACCGGGTCGCTGTCCTGATAGACCAGGAAGGGCGCCGGCCGGTCGCGAGCGGCCTCATCGATCGCATCCCAGTTGGTTTTTAGGTTCTGTAGGTCCCACTGCAGTTCCTCGGTCGAGCGACCGACGCCGGCGGTGCGGACGATTGTGCCCATGCCTTCGGGAATCGTTAGGCCTTCCAGCGCTTCGCGGGTCAGGTCACGATCCTCGCCCTCGATGCGGCGCGAGACGCCGCCGGCACGTGGGTTGTTCGGCATGATCACGAGGAAACGGCCCGCGAGGCTGATAAACGTCGTCAGCGCAGCGCCTTTGTTGCCGCGCTCTTCTTTCTCAACCTGTACCAGGATTTCCTGGCCCTCGGTCAGCAGGTCACGAATATTGTTGCGGTTGCCGCCTTGCGGCTGCGCGCGAAAATACTCCTTGGAAACTTCCTTGAGCGGCAAGAAGCCGTGGCGCTGCGCGCCGTAATCGACGAAGGCGGCTTCGAGGCTGGGTTCTACGCGGGTGATTCGACCCTTGTAGATATTGGCTTTCTTCTGTTCCTTGGATGGGATTTCGAGTGAAAGGTCGTAGAGCGTTTGTCCGTCAACGAGGGCGACGCGCAGCTCTTCTTGCTGCGTCGCATTGATCAACATTCTCTTCATGGTCCCCTACTTGGGTACTGGCGGGGGCCGGGTCTCGGGAGGTGCGGTCCACGGGGGGAGGCGTCGCGAAAGATGCGAGGCGTAGGCGGGTCGACGCTGGGCGTTCACTGGCCATCTACTTCTTTTCTCAGTGCGCCGGATTCTCTGCGCGTGTGAACGCGGATCAAACCGGCACCCTGACTGCATTCCTTCTGGCGCCCTCCGACCGGTCGTCGCCCTGCCGGTCCCCTCGGCTAAGGAGGGGGTAGGTAGGGCGGGCGGCAACAACGCCGCGCGATCCGAGTCATCGGCCGTCAACGATGGCCCGGGTCTCCTCAAGAGGAGCAGGCCAACAAAAATGCGGAACGAAGGCTACGAGCATCCCGGGGCCGGGACCTTCTAGAGGCTCTGCCGGCGGGGGTGCGACGGGGTCGTCGATCCGCTGCTCGAGTGTAAGCCAGGAAACGCTTCGCGTATTCCTGCGCCGAACACCCTATACTTCCAGAATGTATCAGGACGGTGTCGCGGAATCAATGTCTTACGAGTCGAAACCAGAGACTGGTTCACCCTTTTCGAAGGTCACTCACGTCGCTGTGGGTGAGGGCGAGGAGGGCCAACGCCTCGATAATTGGTTAATACGGACCCTCAAAGGGGTGCCACGCTCGCGGGTCTACCGGATCCTGCGCAAGGGCGAGGTCCGCGTCAATGGCAAGCGGGCCAAGCCCGAGCAGCGGGTTGCTGTCGGGGATGATATCCGCTTGCCCCCCATCCGGGCTGCCGAGCCGGAGGAGCTGGCCGCGCGCGCGAGTCGGGTTCCCAAGGGCGCCCTGCAGTCCATCGAAGACGCCATCATTCATCAGGACGAGCACATGCTCGTCATCGGCAAGCCTTCGGGCATGGCGGTGCACGGGGGGAGCGGACTCAGCTTTGGCGTGATCGAGGCCCTGCGGGCCTCCCGTCTGGACGAGACCCTGGAGTTGGCGCACCGCCTCGATCGCGACACCAGCGGCCTCCTCTTGGTGGCGCGTACGCGGCCGGCTTTGCGGATCTTGCATGAGTTGCTGCGCGACGGCCAAGTCGAGAAGAAGTACCTGACCTTGGTCAAAGGATCTTGGGACCTCGGCACGAAACTCATCGATGCACCACTATTGACCCATACCCGCGTCGGCGGTGAGCGGACCGTGAAGGTTGCGGCCAACGGCAAGCCGTCGCTGACAACCTTTGCCCCGGTCGACTTTTTCGGCGCCCGGGCTACCATGCTCGATGTCACGCTGGGCACGGGCCGTACCCACCAGATTCGCGTGCACGCCGCCCATACCGGTCACCCCGTGTCCGGGGATGACAAGTACGGCGATCATGAGCACAATGCGGCGATGCGTGAAATGGGTCTTGAGCGCATTTTCCTGCACTCCCAGTCGCTATCCTTCGAGTGGCCGGGGTCCCGCAAGAATTATGCGTTTAGTCTCCCTTTGCCCTTGGATCTTGCGCAAGTGTTGGAAAATTTAGCGGCTACGCGCCGCAAAAGGAGCCGCCACCGATGACCGTTCAGCGCGACTTGTTCGCCAGCAATAGGGCCTGGGCGAAAACCATCACGACGAACGATCCCGATTTTTTTCAGAAACTGTCCCGCCAACAACGGCCGGAGTACCTCTGGATTGGCTGCGCTGATAGCCGTGTACCGGCGAACGAAATTGTCGGTCTTCTGCCGGGTGAGTTGTTCGTCCACCGCAACGTGGCCAATGTGGTGGTGCATACCGATCTCAATTGCTTGTCCGTCATCCAGTACGCCGTTGAGGTGCTGGGCATCGACCAGATCATTGTGACGGGCCATTACGGCTGCGGTGGTGTGATCGCGGCGCTCGAGCAGCGGCCCCTCGGTTTGATCGACAACTGGCTGCGGCATATCCAGGATATTCATCGTCGCCACGAGCCCCTGTTCGTGCCACTGCCCGACGGGGCGGCGCGCGCCAACCTGTTGTGTGAGCTGAATGTCATCGAGCAGGTGGCCAATGTCTGTCAGACCACCATGGTGCGCGATGCGTGGGAGCGGGGTCGCCCGCTGACCGTGCGGGGCTGGATCTACGGCTTGGCAGATGGCCTGTTACAGGACTTGGCAATGCAGGTCACGCGCGGGGACGACCCCAACGTCATTTACCGGCAAGCGGTCGCCGCCGCGCAACTCAGGAACGGGTGCTGAGCGGATCGATCCCGGCGCGACGCAGGGCGCCCGCTAACCAGACCAGCGGTAGGCCGATCAGGCCGGTGGGGTCCTCGTTTTCGACGCGCACCAGTAGCGCGGCACCCAGACCTTCCGAGCGGAAACTCCCTGCGCAGTCGAGCGGTTGGTCCAGTTCCACGTAGCGGCGGGCTTCCGTTTCGCTGAGCGGGCGAAATACGGCGATCGTGCGATCGGTATGCGTATCGACGGTGCCATCGGCGTGCAGGACGGCGACGGCGGTTAGAAAATGTATGGCTTGCCCACTTGCGGCGAGTAATTGCGCGACTGCACGTGCGGGTGTGCCGGGTTTTCCCAGAATCTCGCCTTGTGGGGTGATCGCGACCTGATCGGAGCCAATGACGATAGATTCTGGATGTTTAGAGAAGATTGCCTGGGCTTTTGCTAGCGCCAAGCGTGCCGCGAGTGCGGATGCGGCTTCGCCGGGTTGGCGGGTTTCGTCGATCCCGGGGGCCTCGGTCTGGAAGCGAATGCCGAGCCGCTCGAGCAGGGCGCGCCGGTAGGTCGAGGTCGAGGCCAGATACAAAATTGGCGGGGCGTTGTTCATCGGGTGACTCGGGCTAGGTTCTGGGACTTTGCAAATCAACGCTTTGCAGCCGGTTTTCTTTGACAGCGTGCAGGTGCATCTCTATCATACGCGACCCTATGACGAGCCCCTATGCAGAGCGAATCGACGTGGGGTTGCTCGCAGTGCAGCAATCGACGGTGAAGCGCCAGTTTCCCATTGAAAGCTTCGAGCGTCTCGCGGATCGCCTTGCGCGCTCTGCGGGGCACGCTCGGGTGGAGTTGCAGTTTACCGAGGTGGGCGACTTCCCGGGTCTTTGGGGTACGCTGGTGGCGAACCCTTGGCTCGTGTGTCAGCGCTGCTTGGAGCCGTTCGAGGCGGACGTGTCGTCGCCGGTACGCGTCGCCTTGGTGGCGAATGATGCCGATGCAGACCGCGTGCCCGAGGGGTTCGAGCCGGTGCAGACGGATGCGGGTTGGTTTGACCTGCATGCGATGATTGAGGATGAATTGTTACTGGCGTTGCCGCTTGTGCCCAAGCACGAGACGGCGGCGCTGTGCGCTATAGCGCGCGTGGTGACGACGCAGAGCGAGCCTGAGCCTGAACCGGAACCGGTAAAGGCTCCAGTGCATCGGCCCTTCGGCGATCTGCGCTCGCTGATGAAACGCTGAAGAATTCGGTTTAAGGAGTAGTTCGATGCCAGTTCAAAAGAGCAGAAAGACACCGTCGAAGCGCGGCATGCACCGTTCGCATGACCACCTCACGGCGCCGACCTTGTCGAAGGATCCGACCACGGGTGAAACGCATGTGCGTCACCGCATAAGCCGCGACGGTTTCTACCGTGGCAAGAAGGTTATCGATACCCCGGCCGTCACGGTCGAGGACTGATCGGCTGAGCGTCCGGCATCGCGACGTGACGGTCAGCACCGCTTTGACCGACCGCGTCTGCGTCGCCGTTGACGCCATGAGTGGTGATCACGGCCCCGGCACCTGTGTGTCCGGGGCCGTCGCCGTTCTGGCCGAAGATCCGCAACTGGATCTGATCCTGGTGGGTGATCCGGCCCGTATCGAAGCGGCATTGGCGTCGCTTGTAGCGGTCGATCGCCAGCGAGTGCGTGTCGTAGCGGCCAGTGAAGTCGTCGCGATGGACGAATCGCCTAGCTACGCCGTGCGGCGAAAAAAAGACTCCTCGATGCGCCGTGCGCTTGACCTGGTGCTGCAGGGCGACGCGAGAGCGTGCGTTAGTTCGGGCAATACCGGGGCGCTGATGGCGACCGCGCATTTTGTCCTCGGTATGATCGAGGGTGTGGAGCGGCCGGCGATTCTGGCGCCGATTCCGTCGCAAAGCGGGCACACGCTGTTGCTTGATGTGGGCGCTAATGCCAGCGCCACGCCGTTTCAGTTATCCCAGTTCGCGCACATGGGCAGCATCGTTGCCGGCGACTGTGAAGGCATCGACGCGCCTCGTATTGGCTTGCTGAACATTGGTTCGGAAGAGATCAAGGGCAATGAATTGGTCAAAGAAGCCCACGGCTTATTAAAGGCTTCGGGCTTGCGTTACATCGGTTATGTCGAGGGTGACGATATTTGCCGCGGTACGGTCGATGTGGTGGTGACCGATGGCTTTACCGGCAATGTGGCCCTCAAGGCCATGGAAGGCCTGTCGCGTTTTCTTGGCGGCACCGTGCGTACGGAGTTCACGCGCAATGCAGGTCGTCGTCTGGGCGCTATTGCATCCGCGTCGGCGTTGCGTGGTGTTAAAGACCAACTCGATCCGCGCCGTCATAACGGGGCGAGCATGGTGGGGTTGAATGGGGTCGTCATCAAGAGTCACGGTGGCGCGGACGCGATGGCGTTTGCGCAAGCCGTGCGGGTCGCGCTGCGGGAAGCGCGCAACGATTTGCCTGCAAAAATTCGGGCCGAAATTAATTTAAAGGTAGCCTGATATGTATTCACGTATTACCGGCACGGGCAGTTATCTGCCGCCACGCGTCGTCACCAACGCGGATCTGGAAAAGATCGTGGATACGACCGACGAGTGGATTCGCACCCGCACGGGTATCGAGCGCCGCCATCACATGGATCCGGGTGAAACCACTTCTACCATGTGCACCATGGCGGCCCGTCGGGCGATGGAGATGGCGGGCGTCACGGCGGCGGATATCGACTTTATTGTCGTGGGCACCTGCACGCCGGATCAGGTATTTCCAAACGTCGGCACCATGGTGCAAGCCGCGCTTGGTATTGCCGACACCCCGGCGTTCAGTGTGGAGACCGCCTGCAGCGGTTTCATCTACGCGCTATCGATCGCCGATAAGTACATCCGCTTGGGCGAAGCCAAGTGTGCGCTGGTGATTGGCGCCGATTCGCTCAGCAAGTTACTCAATTGGGAGGATCGCTCCACGTGCGTGCTCTTCGGCGACGGCGCCGGCGCGGTCATTCTGCGCGCTTCAGAGGAGCCTGGCATTCTCACTACCGTGATCTCGGCTGATGGCAAATATCGGGACCTACTGCAGTGTCAGTACGGACCGTCACGCGGTTACGACGCGCTGATTGCCGGTGAGGCGGTCGGTGTCGAAATGAAGGGCGCCGAAGTGTTCAAGGTGGCGGTCAACACGCTCTCGGCCTTGGTCGACACGACGCTTGCTAAGGCCGGCGTTGATCGCTCGGTCGTGGATTGGTTGGTGCCACACCAAGCCAATTTGCGCATCATTCAGGCAGCGGCCAAAAAATTAGGATTGCCCATGGAGCAGGTGGTCGTGACGGTGCAGGATCACGGCAATACGTCTTCGGCATCGATCCCGCTGGCATTAGATCGCGCGGTGCGCGATGGACGCATCCAGAAGGGCCAGACTCTGCTGCTCGAAGCCTTTGGTGGCGGGTTCACCTGGGGCTCGGCGCTGGTCCGCTTCTGAGTCATCGCGTGATGCACGTGCGCGTTCGCCGGTTTGGGACTGCGTTGCTGCTGCTCGCGGGCGTCTGCGCGCGCGCCGCCGTGTACCCTGTGCCGACGGAAGGGGATTTAGTGGGCACTGCCCTCGATGTGGTAGCGGCGCACGACGACACGTTGATTGATCTGGCGCGTCGCTACGGGTTGGGCTACGAGGAAGTGGTCAACGCCAATCCGGGTGTCGATCCGTGGTTGCCGGGCGAGGGGACGGTGGTGCGCATGCCATTGCAGCGCGTCTTACCCGATACGCCGCATGAAGGGATTGTCGTGAATCTGCCTGAGCATCGGCTCTACTACTATCCTCCAGCGAAACCGGGCGAGGCGCGGGTGGTGGTGACCTATCCGGTCAGTGTCGGCAAGATGGACTGGTCCACGCCGCTCGGGCTGACCAAGATTCAAGCGAAGATCAAAGACCCGTCGTGGACGCCGCCAGAGTCGGTACGCCGCGAGCATGCGGAGCATGGCGATATTTTGCCGAAGGTGGTGCCGGCAGGTCCGGACAATCCGCTGGGTCTGTTTGCGATGCGCCTGGCGATCCCTGGAGGCTCCTACATGATCCACGGCACGAACCGGCCGGCAGGGGTCGGCATGCAGGTTACGCATGGCTGCATGCGTCTGTACCCTGAGCACATCGAAGAATTGTTCAAGATGGTGGCGGTCGACACGCCCGTACGGCTGGTCAATCAGCCGCAGAAGGTAGGCGTCTCTGAGGGGCATCTGTACGTGGAAGTACACCCTGCGATGGAAACGACTAGCAGTGCGGTGGTGCGTCCCGATCGCATGACGCTGACGCGCTTAGTGGCCAACACGGCGCGGGCCAAACCTAGCACGGGCCCGATTCTGTGGGAAACCGTGGAGAGCGCATTCGGCGAACGCCGTGGCATGCCGGTCAGCGTAGCCACGACGACGCCTGCGCAGTGAACGAGCAGGACGGCGTCTGCCGTCCTGCCGGTTCGAATGGCCTTAAGCCGCGGGTTCGCTGGCTTGGCTGCTCTTGCGCGTGATGGCGTAGTACAGCAGATTGGCAATGCCGAACGCAGCCGGTATGAGCCCCCAGGCGAAGTTTTCCTTATCTTCGATGAACCACGCGACGCAGATAGCGGCGCCGACCAAGGTCCAGATCAGGCCGGTCTTGAGCGGATCGCGCGCTTTGCGCGGCCCATCGCTGGGGCCCACCAACAATTCCGCCGGTAGCGGCGGCACGTCCAATCCTTTGTCGATCGCCGCCATGCGTTCGCGATGGTGCAACTCGAAGAATTCTTTCTTCTTCTTGTAATCGAGCCAGGAGCGCAGCATGGCCAGCGACAATCCCAGCACGATGGCCACGATAGGGACGGAGATGGCGAGAATGGCTTGCGGGTCAAAATGATTCATGTCGATAGGTTCCATGGCAAAAACTCCAGTGTCAGCAGTACGTGTGTTCAGTAAGACCCACGGCTTGTGGATTCGGTTTCACGCCGATGGGCAGAGCGCGGGGGGGTGGTGTCGGTTATGCGGCAACCCAGTGCGAAGAGCAGGCCGGCGCAGAAGGGCAGCCCTAAGGCGACCAGGGCTTCAATGAACAGAATGGATGCCATACGCTGCCTGGGCTCGGTTACTGTGTCTGTCTGTGAGACCCGCCCGTGGGCGCTGCGGTTTCAATACAATTTTGAAACCAGGGCGGCGTCGTGTGGGTCTTAATCAGTAACACGACGGATCTGTAGGTTCTGCATTGATGACAGTGGATGCGCACACGGACGATGCAGCGATCCTGGCCTTACGAGCGCAGGGCCGATTGGATGAGGCGCTCGTACGCCTGCTGGATCAGTATGAGGCGCGCGTGTATCGACTCTGCCGGGCTTTTTTGCGGGACGCGAGCTGGGCGGAGGATGTTGCGCAGCAGTCGTTGATCCGGATCTGGAAGGGTTTGCCGGGTTTTGACGGGCGTGCGGCACTGTCGACTTGGATTTATACGATCGTGCGTAACCGCTGCAATACCGCTTTGCGTTCGCGTCGGGTCGATTCGGCCGGCGAGGATGCATTGGATGCGTGTGCCGATGCGCAGGTGGCTGATCCGAGCGCAGTAGATGCAGCAGCGCTGCTCGCCCGAGTGGTGCACAGCTTGCCGGACAAGTATCGCCTGCCGGTGGTGCTGTACTACTTCGAGGAAGAGTCCGTGAGCGCAGTCGCTGAGCGCCTGGGCTGCCCGGAAGGTACGGTGAAGACGAACTTATCGCGGGCGCGCAGGGAACTGCGTGCGCGCTTGAACGCCATGGGCTTGGGAGATTGGACGCTATGGAACTGAACGCAGCAGACAGCGCCGATCGCGCATTGCACAGGGCGTTGCGTGAGGCACTGAGGCCACCCGTATTGCCGACGGATTTCCGCGCGCAGTTGCGGCGCCAACTGGTGATGCAGTCCGCATCGATGCAGCAGCAAGTGGTGTTGCAGCAGGAATGGCAATGCACGCAGGCGCGTTTGCGTGCCGAGTCGGTGCAGTTGCGCTGGCAGACGCTGCTGTGGCTGCTGGGTGGCGCGTTTGCCGCGGGCGCGGTGACGATGGCCGTGATGCCCTGGGTGGCGAGTCACTACGGGGCACGCTGGTCCTACGGGGTGCCAGTGGCGGTGGCGACGCTCGGCTTGGTGGCCAGCTGGGTCGGCGACCCGCGGGTGCGGCGCCTGTTGGCGCAGTCCGGCTTTTTCGGGGCGTAAAAAAACCCCGGGACCGGTGGCCTCGGGGTTTTTGCGGTCAGACCGCGTCGGCGGGTGGGGACGCCTGAGACGTCACCCAACCACCGGAAGAGGTCCTTACTTCTGGACCGACTTCTTGAACATGCGATCGATCTTCTCGTTGGTCGCATCGCAGCACTCTTTGTTCGCCTGCGCAGCGGCCATGGCGGCATCAGCGCGGCTCTGAGCAGCCTGGGCAGCCGTCTGGGCAGCCTGGGCGGCACGGGCAGCACTGTCAGCAGCAGCCTTGGCAGCGTCGGCCGAAGCCTGTGCCTTAGCGATGCCACCAGGCAGAGCCGAAACCTGAGTCTTCAGGTCATCGATCTGAGCCTGCAGAGGCTTCAAGTCGGTGCAACCGGCAGCGAAAACGACGAACAGGGCGGCAGCGCCAACCTTGATGAACTGGTTCATTATTGAGCTCTCCTCAGTCTAGATAAAAACAACCGTTTACCCGCATTGGTCCGTCTGGTGCACCAATGGGCGCGACACCGTGTCGCTTACGGAGTGCAATTCTGCCTGAATATGACAGCGGTTACTACGGTTCGCTGCGTCGTTGTGCAGCGACAGCCGTTAGGCATGTACCTATTCTGTAGCGAGAAGGGAGTTTGCATCGGCGCCGGCGTGGGTCTTGCCAAAACAGAAAGGCTGTATATAATCACAGGGGCTGTATATGCATACAGGAGTCATAGCATGAGCGACCTCACCCCCCGTCAACGCCAGATTCTCGATTTCATCCGCGAACGCGTGGAAGAGTCGGGCATGCCACCCACCCGTGCGGAGATTGCACTGGCGTTGGGATTTAAGTCGGCCAATGCCGCCGAGGATCACCTCAAAGCGCTCAAGCGCAAAGGGGTCATTGACCTGATGCCAGGCACCTCTCGGGGTATCCAACTGAAAGATACCCTGCGCGAGCAAGCGGGATTGCCGCTGATCGGCCGCGTAGCGGCTGGTCGGCCTATCTTGGCGGAAGAACACATTGAGGCCCGCTATCAGGTGGATCCTAAGTTGTTCCACCCGCAGCCACACTACCTGCTGCGCGTGCAGGGGATGTCGATGAAGGACATCGGCATTATGGATGGCGACCTCGTTGCCGTGCATCGCACCCCAGAGGTGCGTAACCGCCAGATCGTCGTTGCGCGGCTCGAGAATGAAGTGACCGTGAAGCGCTATCGTCAAGAAGGCTCGGTCGTCTGGCTGCTAGCTGAAAACGCTGATTTTGAACCCATCCGCGTGGATCTGCGTGAGCAGTCCATGCTCATTGAGGGTGTGGTGGTCGGTGTATTGCGCCGCGGCGACCGGGTACTGCAGTAAACCGTGGATCTGAGCGTGCGTTGTGATGAAGGGGCCGCTGGAGGCAATCCTGCAGGATGCGGGCGTTTGGCGCGGCATCGATCCGTCCACAACGCACGCGGGGCTTTGCTGCCCGAGCGGTTGGCCCCGTCTCGACGCGGCGCTGGCCGGCGGTGGTTGGCCGCTCGGTACGCTGATCGAACTGCTATTGCCGACGCATGGCCTGGGCGAATTGCGTTTGCTGCTACCGGCGTTGTGTCAGTTGGTGGTGATAGCGCCGGGTAGTGACCCACGCTGGCTGGTCTGGGTCTCGCCGCCGCATGAACCGTATCCACCGGCGCTGGCGCAATCGGGCTTAAACCCGGGTGGCCTGTTGCGCATCGAAGCACCGCTACCGGCCGATCGGCTCTGGGCCGTCGAGCAGGTCCTGCGCTCGGGCAGTGCTGCCGCGGTGTTGTGTTGGATCGATGCCGTGGATGATCGGTGGTTACGTCGCCTGAAACTTGCCGCGCAGGGACAGTCCGTGTTGCTGATCGCCTTTCGTCCGAGCGCGCGCCGTGGCACGACTTCACCAGCGTCCTTGCGCATCGAACTGATGCCGACTACGGAGGGGCTCGATTTGGACGTTCTCAAGGCGCGCGGTCGGGCGCCGACGCGTGTTGCACACGTGTTCGGCACTTAAGCGATGCGCGCCCGCGCCCGTTCGCGTCGAACCATTGGACTGCGTGGTGACGAAGCGCTGACCCTCGATTTGTTCGCCCCGCTCGAGACAACCGCCGCTGTGACCGCGCGCACCTTAGCGCCACCGGAGTCGCGCCAGAGTCCGCGGCCCTTGCCGTTGTGGTTGGCCGTCTCTTTTCCGATGCTGCCGGTCGTGGCCTTGTCGGATCCGGACAGCGTACAGGCAGTCATTGAAGGCCCCCCCGGACAACAGCGGCTCGTTGCCTTGTCGGCCGCTGCCGAGTCGCTGGGGCTGCGCAGGGACTTGTCGCGTACGGCCGCGGAGATTCGGGTGCCGACGCTGACGTGGTGTGAACGCCGCCCGGAGTTGGAGGCACGAGCACTCGAAGCGCGTGCCCGTGCCGCGTTCGCTCTGACCTCGTTTGTCAGTCTCGAGCCGCCAGATACGTTGCTGCTCGAAATCCGTGGCAGCCTCCGGCTGTTTGGCGGTCTCGAGGCGCTGATCGAGCGGGCCTTGGCTGCGCTCGGCACGGCGCGCATACCGGCCACCTACGCGGTCGCACCCACGGTGCGTGCTGCGTTGTGGCTCGTTCGTGGCCAACCCGGTGTGCGGGTGGAGTCGTTGGCAGCGCTACCGGGCGTCTTGGCGCGGTTGCCCCTGTCGGTCACTGACTTTGACGCCACAGTGCGCAGCACGTGTGAGCGCCTCGGTCTGTCGACGATCGGTGAGTTGGCGCGCTTGCCGCGCGCGGGTATTGCGCGTCGACTGTCGCCGGCAGTGCCGCGATGGCTCGATGAGGCCTTTGGTCGTGAGGCGCAGCCACGACGCCGACATGTACTCGCGGTGCGCTTTACGGAGGCCCTGGCATTGCCCGCTGAGAGTACGTCGACAGTTGCGCTGTGGCCGTGGTGTACACGGTTGTTGCAAGCGCAGGAACGCTTCCTCGTACAGCGCGATGCGGCGATCACGCAGTGTCGTTTGCGTTTGCACCATCGATCGGGTCAGCCACCGACGATGCTGACTCTGGAGCGGTCACTGCCGAGTGCACGTGCGCAAGAGTGGTTAGCCTTGCTCGAGGAGCGACTCGGTCGTCTCGACTTGTGCGCGCCGGTCGTGGCGGTTGCGCTGCGCTCCGGTGCAGTGTCGCCGGCCGTACCGCTGGAAGAGGGCTTAGATCTGAGCGGGCGCGACGGTCGGGCTGCCTCCGCGCGCCTGCTCGATCGCTTGCGCGCTCGGTTGGGTGAGGAGGCCGTGCAAGGCATGTGTCTCATACCGGCGCATTGTCCGGAGTCTGCTTTTCGACGCGTACGGCCGACTTGGCCCTCGGCTGCGGCCGTGTCCGATGCGTTGCCATGCACACCCAGACCGCTGTGGCTGCTCAGTGCGCCGCAAGCGCTCCTGTTGCGCGGTACGCGGCCTTGGTATGGCGGCCCTTTGCAGGTGCTGTCGGGACCTGAGCGGATCGAGAGTGGTTGGTGGAGCGGGCAAGGCATCGCACGCGACTACTACATTGCGTGCGCACCTACCGGTGCGCGGCTGTGGATTTATCGTGAGCGGGTTGCCACGCCGCAGGCCGGTTGGTTTTTGCACGGCGTGTTTGCCTAATCACATGCCTGTGGGCTACGCCGAACTGCACGCACTGTCGAATTTCACGTTCCTGCGTGGCGCTTCTCATCCGCACGAACTCATCGAACAGGCCGCAGTGCTCGGCTATGGGGCCTTGGCGCTGACGGACGAGTGTAGTTTTGCCGGCATAGTGCGTGCCCATGTGGCGGCGCGCGGGCAGAGTGCGCGCTTGCTGATTGGTACGGAACTGCAACTGGTGGATGGGCCAAAACTGGTGCTGTTGGCCACCGATCGAGCGGCCTACGGTCGGTTGTGTGCGCTGATCACGCAAGCACGCCGGGCCGCGCCGAAGGGTCAGTACCATCTCACCCGGGCTACGGTGGAGAGCGCTGATCTATGTGGCTGCCTGGTGCTGTGGCCGGCGCCAATCAGTGCGTCGGGTAGCGAGGTGGCGTGGCTCAAGGAGCGCTTCGGTACAGCGGCGGCGTTGGCGATTGAGTTGCAGGCGGATGGGCGGGATCGATTGCGTCTGGAGCGTCTATCCACCTTGGCACGGACGCATGGATTACTCGCCACTGCTAGTGGCGATGTGCACATGCATGCGCGTGCGCGTCAACGCTTGCAGGATGTATTGACTGCGATTCGACTCGGTATGCCATTGGAAATGGCAGGTCACGCGTTGTTGCCCAACGCAGAGCGGTGTTTGCAGGATCTGGCCACGCTGGAGCGGCGCTATCCGCGTGCGTTGCTCGATGTCTCGGTGCAGTTGGCCGAACAATGCGCGTTCTCGCTGGAAGAGTTGCGCTACGAGTATCCGGAAGAATTGGTGCCGGCCGGTCACACCCCGAGCACGTGGCTGGCGCAATTGACGCAGCGGGGTCTTGCGACGCGTTGGCCGGACGGTGCCCCAGCGTCGGTGCTAGCGACCGTGCGTCGGGAACTACAACTGATTGCTGAGTTGCGTTATGAACCGTTCTTTCTCACTGTAGAGGACCTCGTTCGGTATGCACGTGGGCGCGGCATCCTCTGTCAGGGGCGCGGTTCTGCGGCGAACTCCGTGGTCTGTTATTGCCTCGGTATTACCGAGGTGGACCCGATGCGAATGTCGCTGTTGTTCGAGCGCTTCGTCTCCAAAGAACGCGATGAGCCACCCGACATTGACGTCGATTTTGAACACGAACGGCGCGAAGAGGTCATTCAGTACCTCTACACCAAGTATGGCCGTCATCGCGCCGCACTGGCCGCTACGGTCATCTCCTATCGACCCAAGAGCGCACTGCGTGATGTCGGGCGCGCGTTGGGGATCGATCCAAGCACCATTGAGCGCTTGTCGAAGAGTGTGCGCTGGTGGCACGGTGCGGTGATCGATACTGCCTCGATGGATGAGACGGGACTCGACCCGGCCTCGCCACGGCTAGCGTCCTTGCTCTCTCTGTCGCGCGAGTTACTTGGTTTTCCCAGACATCTCTCGCAGCATGTTGGCGGCTTTGTGATTGCGCGCGATACGCTCGCTTCGCTGGTGCCCATCGAAAATGCGGCAATGCCGGATCGGACGGTGATCCAGTGGGACAAGGACGATCTGGAAGATCTGGGGTTGCTCAAGGTCGACGTACTGGCGCTGGGCATGCTCACGGCGATCCGCAAAGCGCTTGCGCTGGTGGCGGTGAAACGAGGGCAGCCCTTTGGTATGGCGGATGTACCGGCGGAGGATCGGGCGACCTACGACATGATTTGTCGCGCCGATACGCTCGGGGTGTTCCAGATCGAGTCGCGGGCACAGATGGCCATGTTGCCGCGCTTACGGCCGCGCAACTTTTATGATTTGGTGATCGAGGTGGCGATCATCCGGCCCGGACCGATTCAGGGCGGCATGGTGCATCCGTATCTGCGTCGCCGTGCCGGTCTGGAGCCGGTGGAATATCCGAGCGAGGCGGTACGCACAGTGCTCGAGCGCACGCTGGGCGTGCCGATCTTCCAAGAGCAGGTCATGCAACTGGCCGTGGTTGCGGCAGGCTTTACGCCCGGTGAATCCGACAGCCTGCGCCGGGCAATGGCCGCATGGAAACGCAAGGGCGGATTGGGGCATTTTGAGGAGCGACTGATTGGCGGCATGCGCGCTCGCGGCTACTCAGACGATTTTGCGCAGGCGATCTATCGGCAGATGCTCGGCTTTGGCGAGTACGGTTTCCCACAGTCGCATGCGGCGAGCTTTGCTTTGTTGGTCTATGTCTCGGCCTGGTTGAAGTGTCATGAGCCGGCAGCGTTCACGGCCGCATTGCTGAACAGCCAGCCGATGGGCTTTTATGCGCCGGCTCAGTTGGTGCGGGATGTACGCGAACATGGGGTAGAGGTGCTCGCGCCAGACGTCAATACGAGCGATGCCGACGCGACCTTAGTGGGCCCTGAACACGTACAACTGCGCTTGGGATTGCGCGGGATCCGCGGTCTGTCGGGCGCGACGATGCAGCGCATCACGCAGGCCCGCAGGGATGGTTGCTATGACTCGGTGCAGTCGCTGGCAGAACGTGCCGCCTTGACGGGCGCGGAGTTGGCGACGCTGGCGGCCGGTGGGGCGTTGGCGGGGCTGGCCGGCCATCGTCATCGCGCCGTCTGGCAGGCGAGTGGGGTGGTGGCGCCCATGCCGCTGTTTCCGTCGCCACGGATTGCGGAGGGGGTACCGTTGCTGCGGGCGCCGACCGAAGGCGAGGATCTCGTGGCGGACTACCGCGAACTGGGCCTCACGCTGGGGCGGCATCCGTTGGCGCTGTTGCGTAATCGACTGGCCGCGCGCGATCTGTTGACGGCGGCCGAGCTGCGTGCCGTGCCGGCCGGTCAGCGCGTGCGTACTGCAGGATTAGTACTGGTGCGGCAACGTCCCGGTACCGCCTCGGGGGTCATCTTCGTCACCATTGAGGATGAGACGGGGGTCACGAACCTGATCATCTGGCGCAATCTGGCACAGCGTTACCGGCAGGCGGTGTACGAGTCGCGACTGCTGGCGGTTGAGGGCGTGGTGCAGCGCGAGGGGCTGGTGCTGCACCTGGTTGCTGAGCGATTGGTTGACCGTAGTCAGTGGCTGGGTCGTTTGCTCACGCGGTCACGTGACTTTCATTAAGGACTCCACACCGTCGGCCAGCACGACGCGTCGCTTAGTACGGGTCAGGTCAGCTTAGTCTTGGGCGCCTACCAAAATACAAGCCGAAGGTCTTCCAAGTGGCATGATGCTGGTCAGCACTCCGGTGTACTGTGGCTCGGTTTTTGCGCTATTGTCTCGTTCGTTAACAGGGCGGCACTATCCCAGTGCAATTAAACACGCTCTCTTACCTACAACAAGGAACCTGTATGCCAACTTTAAAGACTCCATTCGCATTTGTTCCCGTTGCAACCCTGCTGTTGGCGGCCGCATTGCCGGCGTCTGCGCAGCAAGCGCCAGCCAAGGCCGCGGCACCTGCCGCCAGCGTTGCCGCCGCGATGGGCAGTATTACACTGGCCGATGAGGTGAAGTTCGTGTCGCTCGACCCCAAAGCGGCGCCCGGCACGGGCCCTCAGGTTGCCGTGCTGTTTGGCGATCTGAAAAAGAAGGGACCTGTAGCTTTCCTGGCGCAAATCCCGGCGGGCTACCGTAGAGGCGCGCACAGCCACTCTTCCGAGTCGTACATTGTCTCGATCAAGGGTGCGTATCACGAGTTTGCGCCCGGCGCCGCCGAGGGCAAAGCGCTCGGCGCGGGCGGGCACCTCTCTTGGCCGGCGAATGCGCGCCACGACAATCTGTGTGAGAAGAGTGGTGGGCCTTGCCTGAACTACGCTTACTTCCCCAACGGCTTCGACGTGGCCAAGTAAGGTCTTTGTAGAGTGCGGGACGCTGGCACCGCGGTGCGGTGCCAGCGTCCCGCTGCACGTTGTCAGTGGTCAATGCGCAACTGCAGACCAATCCAGCGCGGATCGCCGTAGGCCTGCTCGCTGCAGCCGCATAATGTGGAGAGGTCCACCCCCGTCGTCTTGTTGCGCACGTCGGCTAAGTTGTGCACAAACAACGCCAGTTCCCAGTGGCTATCGCCGCGCGCTCGGCGCCAACTGACGCGCACGTTTTCGAGTAGTGCACTGCCGGCGCGCATCGATTGGTAGTTTTGTAGGTTCTCATAAAAGCTGGATGTTGCGGTCGCATCGAACTGCACTGCCAACTCGCCCTGGGCGAGGGCCAACGGGGACACATAGCGTACGCTGCCGACCAGTTTCGATCGCGGCGTAAAGGCCGGTTCTACGTCCCGGGTCACGCCGGACGCGAGCCGGTAGTGGGGAATGGTCGCGTCGATGTACGCGGCAGATAGCGATACGCTGAGGTCCCGGGTCACGGTAGATTGCAGTTGCAACTCCAGCCCCTTGAAATGGGCGTCCACATTCGAGATGGCACCCGAGACGTCGTTCAATACGAACGCCTGATAGTCTTTGTAATGATAGTAGTACGCGCTACCGCTCCATCGGGCTCGGCCGCCGAGCACCGTTGCCTTAAAGCCGCTCTCCACAGAGGTGAGCTGTTCCGGCCGATACGCATACTGCGGCGGGGTCAACACGGCCGATAGCGGCGCGTTGAAGCTGCCGGCTTTGACGCCACGATGGATGCCGCCATAGACCAACAGGTCTGCGCTGGGGCGATATTCCAACTGCGTTTTTCCAGCCCACAACGGCTCGCGCGTCTGCGCGGCGTAATTGGGTAGAAACGGACCTACGGAGGCGCCTGCATTGGCGACGATACTGTCGTTGGTATTGACGTAAAAGCCGCTGGTGTAGTCATAGCGCTTGCGCTCCTCAATGCGGCGAGCGCCCGTCACCAGAGTCCAGTGCGGTGCGAGGTCGATATCTGCCTGACCAAAGACCGAGAGGGAGCGCGTCAACAGACGGGCAACGAAGGCGCCTTCCAATGACGGCGTACCGAGGGCTTCGCCGAAGATGCGGAACTGCCCGATGCCATTGCCGGCCTCGTCGGCTAGGCCCTGGTTGTAGACCGTCCAAAGCTGTAGGAAATACAACCCGGCGACCCAGCGGGTGTGCGCGTTGTCAGCGGCGAGCCGAATCTCTTGCGAGAGCGTGTCGTTGTGGGAGTTGGTCATTGCCACGAGTTGTGGCGCTGGACTTTCGTCCACGTCTTGCGCCTGTCGCTTGGTAAAGTGCATGACATGCGTGACGGCTGTTAGTGTCGCACCGGCGAGCGCCGTAGTCAGCGTCGCCGTTAACCCATTGGTGCCATATCGGTTCGAGTCCAGGCGCGCATAATCCTCGGAAACGCGCAGCGCCTTTGGATCGGGCGACCGGTAGCCGAAAAAATCACCGTTCGTAACGGGGCGTAGCCCCCCGGCGCACGCGCCCGTAGAGCCGATAATGGCGTGGCAGCCCAGCGGATTGCCCGAGGCTAGCACCGCGTCGTATTGCGCGCCGGTGTCGGTGAGTACGGCCGTACTTGCCACCTGTTGCCAGTTGGCGGAGGAAATGTGCTTGTCGGCGGTATAGAGCGATACCAGCAGGTGACTCTGCTCGGTGAGGTCAAACGCCAATTGGCCACGGAGCGCGTACTGATTGTCGTTCCACAGGCCACTGGCGCCGCTGGCAGAACCCACCAGGCCAGCTTGCGGTGCGTGCGCAAAATCATTACGCAGGATCGGATCGTGCCGGTTGTAGAGTACCGAGAGGCGCCCGTTGAGGGCGTCCGTGAGTGGGCCGCCGGTGGCGGCTTCGATGCGTAGCTGGTGGAATGCACCGACCGTGAGGTCTGCATAGCCCTGTGGGTCGGCACTGGGTTTGCGGGTGATGAAATCGACCAAGCCGCCGGTCGCGTTGCGGCCAAACAGCGTTCCCTGCGGTCCCTTAAGGATCTCTATATGGTCCAGATCAAACAGGCCAAACATCTGTCCTTGCGAGAAACCGATGTAGCCTTCGTCGATATAGACGGCGTTGGGCGCCTCGACATGGTCGGAAAAGTCGTTTTGCGTGACTCCCCGTATCGAGAACTGTGCTGATTGATTGCCACTGCTACCGGAAATCGAGACACCCGGCACCAGCGCGGCGATCTGTACGCTATCGGTTTTGCCCATCGCTCTCACTTGCTCCGCTGAGAGCGTACTGAGCGCAATGCCCACGTCCTGCGCGGGTTGGGAACGCTTCTGGGCCGTGACTAGGACTTCGTCGAGGTCTGCTGCTCGAGTGGACGCAGTACTGAGGGCCAATAAAAGCGTGGCGACCGTCGTGGCGTAGGGGATTCGCATACTAGGTTGAGCAAGACGCATTGCACGACTGAAAACAGCTGCATCTTGCTCCGCAGGGGTGCACTTCTCAAGCGCCACGGTAGGCTCGTGTTGCAGAGGCCATCCGTGGTGACAAGGGTTAAAAGCCGCTGCGATCGCGCGGGCCGTGCTGTCGGGATTAGTTGGCGTTTTCGCCTTGAATGTCTCCAGCCATTTCCAGTGCGTTCGGATTGCTGCCTGCCATCACGATGTGGCCATTGGCCTCTGTGTTGTAGAAGTACTGCAAAGCCAGCGGTGTTGCGGTCCGGGTGGCTCCGAAAAATGCCGGCTCAAATTGCGCGAAAAAGCACGGCTGCTGGCAAGTGCCCTTGGGGTTGAACGTGCCGGTGATCCGAACAATGGTGACATCGTCCTGCGTCACCGCAATACCCGCGCCAACGCTCTTTTGGCAGCTCATGCTCAGCCCGGCGCGCGTCTGTCCTCGCACCGCAAAATGCTGTTCGACCAAGTACGATCCGGGTGATCCGCGTTCCGGATACACGCGATAGCTGGTCTGTCCTGTGCTGAATTGCGCCCAGACGTTGCCGCAATTGCCTGCTTCTGTATAGGGGGCGGAAAGCAGGTAAGGACCGAGAGCGGTATAGCCCTGCGTGGAGGGGTGCGGGTCCGCAAGCGCACTCGTCGTGATCAAAAAACCGAGCAGGCGGACGGCCAGAGGAATCTGCGACATGAGGATTTGCCTTTTGGAAATCGTACTTACGTTTATTTTAAAATCGCACTCGCATGACTATCCCCGTCGACGCGGGGGGCGTCAACACGCTGCGGACTTGAGAGCCTACTTGGGCACTGCTTGTTGCCTCGCAACCGGCTGTTTCAGCTCATCTAATCGTGCTGCACTTCGTTTCGTCGCATTTCCATTGACGGCGCTCGCGTGCGGTGCGAGGCTTAATTTTTACCGTATTGCGGTGGAGTCTGCTATGCACCGAGCCTTTTGGAATGCCCTACGCATCTTGCTGTTAGGTGCGAGTTGCAGTGCGCTGGCGCTGCCTACGGCACCACCCGTCAGGGAGTCTCCGGTCGATACGATCATTGCCAAACACGTGCATGCCCGGGGTGGCTTGGCGTCGCTGCGCGCCATCCAGAGTCTGGAACGCCGGGGGCACTTCATCGTACCGGGCATGGGCATGCGTTTGGATCTGGCCGAGTGGCAGGGACGAGGTGGACAGTTCCGCTTGGACATGACACTGCAAGGTCTCACCCAGACCCAGGCGACCGATGGGCAGCAGGGCTGGCAGGTGTCGCCGTTCGAAGGCCGGAAGGATCCGTCCTTGTTGTCGGCGGATGAGGTAAAGGATCTGCGACTGCAGGCGGACTTCGAGTTTCCCTTTGTGGACTACCAAGCGAAGGGCCACCGGGTCGAGATCGGTCCGCGCGAGGACATTGATGGCACACCCGCGACCACGCTCGTCGTCTATCTAGCGGACGGCAACCAAGCGACCTATTGGATGGATCCGGACACCGACATGGTGATTCGGGCACTTATTCGTGAGACCGTGCGCGGCGCCGAGGACGTGACCGAGATCGACTACGGCGACTATCGACAAGTGAACGGCGTGTGGATGCCGATGGCCGTCGCCATCGGCTCCAAGGGCAGTGATCCGGCGCGGCGCCAACAATTTGTGTTCGAGACTTTGGTCGCCAACCCCGTGGTGTCGGCCACACTCTACGCCTTACCGGTCACATCCCCTGCGGCTGTTGGGAGTCACCCATGAAGCGTCTCACCCTGATGATGGCGGGCTGGATGCTTGCCACGTTGTCGGCCGCGGCCGCTCCGCAGTCTGCCGCGCCTGTAGTGGCGAGCGTGGACAGTGCCGCTATCTCGGGCCTGGGTGCGCGCAACATTGGTTCTGCCGCCATGAGTGGCCGTGTGGCCGCGATCGCCGGCAGGGCCGAAGAGGATGGCGCGATCACGCTGTATGTCGGTACCGCTTCGGGTGGCGTCTGGCGTTCGCGGGATGCCGGCACGACCTTCCAGTCCGTCTTCGATCAGCCTAGCGCCCAGTCTATCGGCGCGGTGACGCTGGATCCGCAGGACCCTAAGACGGTTTGGGTGGGTACGGGTGAGAGTTGGATGCGCAATTCGGTGTCCGTGGGTGATGGCATCTACGTCTCGCACGACGGCGGTGACACCTGGCAGCACAAGGGCCTGGCGAGCTCCGAACACATTGTGCGGATCATTGTCAGTCCAGTGGACTCGAACACGGTGTATGCCTGCGTACCTGGACCGTTGTGGTCCGACTCGGCGGATCGCGGCGTCTATCGCACGACCGATGGTGGCGAGACGTGGTCACAGGTGCTCAAGGGCGCCAACCTGTCTACCGGTTGCTCGTCGCTGGCCTTGGATCCGGTCGATCCGCGACGGTTATACGCGGGCACTTGGGATTTTCGGCGCAAGGGCTGGACCTTCCGCTCCGGCGGCGAGGGCCCGGATGCCCCGTCCGCTTCGGGCCTGTGGGTCAGCGAGGACGCAGGCATGCATTGGCGGGCGATGACGGCCGAGAACACCAAAGGACTACCGAAAGGCCCTTGGGGGCGGGTGGAGGTGGTGGTGGCGCCCTCGCAGGCGAATATCCTCTATACCTTCATTGAAAGTGCGCGTTCCGCGTTGTTCCGTTCGGATGATCGTGGCGTCAGCTTTGCGGAGCGGGACCGCTCGAGCAGCATGGTATGGCGGCCGTTTTATTTTGCGAAGCTGATCGTCGATCCCACCAATCCGGAGCGGATTTACAAACCGGATATGCGACTGATCGCTTCGGAGGATGGTGGCCAGAGTTTCTCGATGGTGTCGGGTGGCACGCATGCGGATCACCACGATGTCTGGATCAACCCCAAGAACCCAAAATTCGTCGTCACGGGCGACGACGGTGGTTTGTGGATCAGTCACGACGGCGCCAACAAGTGGACCAAGGTCGACACCTTACCGGTCTCGCAGTTTTATCACGTGAGCGTAGACAACAAAGATCCGTACCAGGTTTATGGCGGATTACAGGACAACAGTTCCTGGGTGGGGGACTCCGCGTACCCGGGTGGCATTACCAATGCGCGCTGGGAAAACCTGTTTGGTGGCGATGGCTTTTGGGTGTACCCCGATCCGACCGACGCCGACTACGCCTATGCCGAAGCGCAGGGCGGCGCCATTGGTCGTGTCAATCGCCGCACGTTGGTGCAGCGTGACATCCAACCGAAGGCGGGCTACCACGAGAAGTTGCGCTTCAATTGGAACGCACCCATCGCGCTATCGCCGCATGACCCGGCGCGGCTGTATCTGGGCGCGCAAATGCTGTTCCTTACCAAGGATCACGGTCAGAGTTGGACCCGGATCTCGCCGGACCTGACGACCAATGACCCGCAGAAGCAGCGCCAGGAAGAGTCCGGTGGCATCACCGTGGATAACTCCGCCGCCGAAATGCATACGACGATTTATACGGTGTCTGAAAGTCCCGCCGAGGCGGGCGTGATCTGGGCCGGCACCGATGACGGCAACGTGCAGGTCACGCGCGATGACGGCAAGTCCTGGCACAACGTCACGGCCCATGTGCCTGGACTCCCCGCCAGCAGTTGGGTGTCGACGATCGAGGCCGGTCACGCGCCGGGGCTGGCTTACGCGACCTTTGACCGGCATACCTTCGGTGATTTGGCGCCTTATCTGTACGTGACGCGCGACTACGGCGCGACTTGGACGCGTTTGGCTGGTGCAGGCAGTAGTGTGCGCGGCTACGCGCATGTGGTGCGTGAAGATCCGAGCGATGCGCGCGTACTGTACTTGGGCACTGAGTTCGGTTTGTGGATCTCGGTCGACACAGGCGTCCACTGGGCCGAGTTCAAAGGCAGCCACTTCCCGTCGGTGGCGGTGCGCGATCTGGCTATTCAGCACCGCGATCACGATCTGGTGATCGCCACCCACGGCCGCGGCCTATGGATCATCGATGACCTGCAGCCGTTGCGCGCGCTGGCCGAGGGTTCGACCGAGACGTTCCGCTTCTTGCCGACGCGCGCGCGTCAGCAGCGCTTGCAGGGCAATGGTGGGTGGCCCACTGGGGATGCGCAGTTCCGCGGCGCCAACCCACCGGACGGTGCTGAGATTGCGTATTACCAGCCCACGCGGCATATCTTTGGCACCTTATTAGTAGAGATCCTCGACGCGGCCGGTCACGTGATCGATACCTTGCAAGCCGGTAAACGCAAGGGCATCAACCGGATCTACTGGTCTATGCAGGCCAAGCCACCGCGCGTGCCCAGTGGCGCGCAAGCGTCCTTCGCTGGCACCGTTGGGCCGCGTGTGATCCCCGGTCGTTATACCGTGCGGATCACCAAGAACGGTGTGGTATACGAGCAAGCGCTCGAACTCGGGCTGGACCGTCGGGCGGACTATACGGTGGAGGATCGTCGGGCCCATTTTGCGGCCGCCACGCAGGTGATGGCGCTGTTTGAACGGACGACCGATGTGGTCGAACGGATCAATGCCACGCGACAGGTGTTGGCGCAGCGGGCGAGTGGTGCGAAGGAAGGCGCAGCGCGCACGGCGCTCGAGTCCTACGATGCCGCACTCGACCGCGCGCGCAAGCAGATTGTGGCTACCACCGAAGGCGGCGCCATCACCGGCGAGGAACGCTTACGCGAGCATCTCGATCAGGTTTATGGCGCTTTACTGGGCTACGAAGGACGTCCAGCGACGTATCTGATCGAACGCATCGCCGTCCTGGATCGAGAGATTGCGGACGTGGAGGCCGAGGCCAAGACGCTGCTCTCGACCGATCTAGAGCGCGTCAATCGCGCCCTGACGGCGGAGGGAATCGCGACGATCGCGGCCGCAGCGGTGGAGTCCGAACGGGCCACCGCAGCGGCCGCAGCCCAATGGGCCGCCCTATGGTCAGAACGATCTGCGGACGCCCCCGCCGTGGCAACGCGAGCCGAGCGCGATTGAGTGTGGCACGCGGGTGCGTGGGCGACAGCCCGCGCGCCCGCGCGCCTCGGCCAGAGCAGAGGCTCTGGCCGAGAATCTCAGTGCACGAGGCTATTGAGTTCGAAGATCGGCAGTAGCAGGGCCAGCACGATCACCAAGACGATGCCGCCCATTACCAGAATCATTGCGGGCCCGAGGATATTGACGGCGGTATTCACAATGCCGTCCATGTCGCGTTCCTGATTATTGGCCGCGCGTTCCAGCATGGTCTCGAGTTCGCCGCTGGATTCGCCGCTGGCGATCAAGTGGATCAGCATCGGCGGATACAGACGCGAGGCGCCAAGCGAGCGGGCGATGGGAGCGCCTTCGCGCACCTTGATGGCGGCTTCGGCGACCGCTTCACGCATCGGCAGATTGGCGACCACCTCGCCGGCAATGCGCATCGCTTCCAGTACCGGCACGGTGCTGGCGGTGAGAATGGACAGCGTGCGGGCAAAGCGTGCGGCGTTCACGCCCCGGGCAACGCGTCCGATGATCGGTAGCCGCAAGACGGCATGATCCCAGCGGCGGCGGGCAGCGGGATTTTTCAGCCAACGCTTGATGCCCCAAATGGTGCCGCCGGTGCCCAATGCGAGCAACCACCACCAGGCCCGAAAGCCATCACTGGCCGCGATCAAGGCACGGGTCAACAACGGCAGTTGGTGCTTGCCGGCTTTGAAGACGTTGACCACTTCGGGGACGACGTACGCCAGCAGCAGCGAAACAATCACGATGCAAACCACGGTCAGCAGGATCGGGTAGACCAGTGCATTGCGGACGCGGGATTGTAGGATTTCACGGTTCTCCGTGTAATCGGCCAGGCGCTCGAGGACGCCGTCTAAGCGACCCGCCTGCTCGCCAGCGGCAACCGTGGCGCGATAGATCTCTGGAAACACTTGCGGGAACACGCCGAGGCCATCCGCCAGCGTGCGGCCTTCGACGACGCGCGAGCGCACCCCGGCAATGACCGCTGCGACGCGCGGTTTTTCCGTCTGCTGCGAGGTGGCGAGGAGGGCCTCTTCGAGTGGTAGACCGGCGCGCGTGAGCGTCGCCAATTGGCGGGTTAGCAACGCAAGGTCCGTTGCCGAAATGCCGCGGCGTAAGGTGAAGTGTCCGCCGGCCCGTTTTTTTTCTGTGCGTTCGACTTCGCTGATGGTGACGGGCAGCAGCGATTGCTCGCGCAGTTGCTGGCGTACTTGACGGGAGTTGTCGCCCTCCAGCAGACCGCGTTGTTCGCGGCCCGCCCGGTCTAGCGCGACGTATTCAAAAGAAGGCACTGGGCGTTAGTCCTCGCGCGTGACGCGCAGCACTTCTTCGAGGGTCGTTTGACCTGCCAGAATGCGACGGCGGCCGTCATCGCGGATGCCGCCGGTCAAGGCGCGGGCGTGTCGTTCCAGTTCGTGCTCGCCGGCGCCATCGTGGATCAATTGGCGCATGCCGTCGTCGACCATGGTGAGTTCGTAGATGCCGGTACGGCCACGGTAGCCGCCGTGCGCACCGGCACCGGCCTTGTACAGCGTGGTCGGCGTCTGTGGATCGGTGCCTAGTAGTTCGAGTTCTCGTGCACTGGCCTCGTAGGCGACGCGGGTGGTGGGTTCGAGCACGCGCACCAGGCGTTGCGCGACCACGCCGAGCAAGGTGGAGGACAGCAGGAAGGGCTCGACCCCCATGTCGCGCAGTCGCGTGATAGCGCCCACTGCCGTATTAGTATGCAACGTCGACAGCACCAGGTGCCCGGTCAGCGATGCCTGAACCGCAATTTGCGCGGTTTCGATGTCACGGATTTCACCGATCATGACCACGTCCGGATCCTGACGCAGAATGGCACGTAAACCCCGTGCGAAGGTCATGTCGACCTTGGTGTTGACCTGCGTTTGGCCGATGCCGTCGATGTAGTACTCGATCGGGTCTTCGACCGTCATGATGTTGCGCGTGGTGTCGTTGAGACGCTCCAGCGCCGCATACAGCGTCGTGGTTTTTCCCGATCCAGTGGGCCCGGTCACCAAGATGATGCCGTAGGGCTTGTGGATCAGTTCATCAATCTGGCTCTGGGTGTTCGGTGCCATGCCCAGATGACCGAGGTCGAGCCGCCCGGCTTGCTTGTCCAGCAGTCGCATCACGACCCGTTCGCCGTGTCCGGAGGGCAGGGTCGAGACGCGCACGTCGACCGGTCGGCCGGCAATGCGTAGCGAAATTCGACCATCTTGGGGAAGACGCTTCTCGGCGATGTCGAGTTTGGACATGACCTTGATACGGGACACCACCACCATGGCCAGTGCACGCTTGGACTGCAGCACTTCGCGCAGTTGGCCGTGCACGCGAAAGCGAATCACTAAGCGATTTTCAAACGGCTCAATGTGGATATCGGAGGCGTTTTCACGTACGGCTTGCGTGAGTACCGCGTTGATCAGTTTGATGATCGGCGCATCGTCCTCACTCTCCATGAGGTCGGAGGGTTCCGGTAGTTCATCCGCCAGATGCGCCAGGTCCGTGTCTTCTTCTAGGCCTTCAGCCGCTTCGGCCGCGGCATTCTCACCGGAGGCGTAACCGGCCTGCAGTAAGGACTCGAAGCGGGCCTCATCGACGGTCTCGAGGACGACCGGTTGACCCAGATGCCGACGCGCCTCGGCAACGGCGCGTCGGTCTACGCCTGCGCGCAACATGAGTTTGAGTGCCACGCCGTCCGTCGACGCCACGAGCACGCCGTGCTTCTTGGCGAACGCAAAGGACAGGCGGCGATCGGTCACGGCGTTCATCCGCCAGGGCCTTCTGTGGCCGGCGCGCTCGGCGCGTCGGGCACGGTGCGTGGCGGGCTAGCCGGTGTCGTCTGCAGGTGCGGCGGCGACTCGAGGCTGCGCTCGGTCTGGCGATTGGCGCGCGCTTTGGGGGTTTCCGTCGGCGGCTCGGTTGAGGGCTGCAGATCGCGCAAGTCCGGCATGGTGGGATTGGGTACACCCGGTTGTAGTTCGACGTTGCGCCCCCGGCGCATTTCGAGGCCGCGCATGTAGTTGTACTTGGCGGAGGTTTCACTGGCCATCTGTGCGCCATCGACGAGGATCTTGGGGCGCAGGAACACCATCAAGTTGGTCTTTTCTTTGGTGGATGAGCGCGTCTTGAACAGATTGCCGAGGCCGGGAATCGAACCGAGAAATGGAATCGCCTGCGCACTCGAGGACACGCTGTCTGAGATTAGGCCGCCCAGTACGATGATTTCGCCATCATTGGCCAGCACGCGGGTGTTGATCACGCGCTTGGACGTTTGCACGTCGACGGTCGCAATCGAACTCTTGATCAAATTAGATACTTCTTGCTCGATCTTGAGCAGAACGGTGCCGTCATCGGTGATTTGCGGCGTGATTTTTAAAATCGTGCCGACTTCCTGCCGCTGGATCGTCTGGAAGGGATTGACCACGCCGCTGGTGCCCCCGGTCGCGCCAGTTCCTCCTGCCGCGTTGCCAGCCATGCCGTAACTGGAGGAGTAACTGCCGGTCAGGAAGGGCACTTCGGTGGCGACCTTAATCGTCGCTTCCTGATTGTCCAAGGTCACGATCGAGGGCGTGGAGATGATGTTGGTGTTGGCCTTGCCTTGTAGCGCATTCAAGATGGCGCCGAAGTTCACCCCGGATTGCTTCAAGCGGCCGATGCCCATGGTGAAGCCGTTGGGAATCGCCGACGGCGTTACGCCAGTAGGATTTAGGGCCGCTGCTGCGAGCGTGGCGATCGAGGGGCCGCCGGTGCCAACCGGGCTGATAAAGCCGCCGGCCGGCTGGTTCTTGTTCGAGCCATCAAAAAACCAATTGACGCCAAGGTCCACATTGGAGGAGCCGGTGATTTCGACAATGATGGCTTCGACCTGCACTTCGAGGCGACGAATGTCGAGGTGATCGACGATGTCCATCAACTGGCGCATCTGCTTGGACGGCGCCGTGATCACGAGCGCATTGGTGGTGGGGTCGGCCCAGATGGAGGTCGACTTGTCTGCGGCACCCGCACCACCGGCCGCGGCAGCGCCTTGCGTACTGGTGGCTTGCAGTTGTTCCTTGAGTTTGCCGGCGATTTTCTCCGCATCCCCGTATTTCAAATAGCGGACATGGGTGCCCGAACCAGTTTCAAGCGGGGTATCGAGGTGGGCGACCAGCGCACGCAGTTTCAGCCGCTGGTTTTTATCGCCCGAGAGCAAAATGCTGTTGGTGCGGTCGTCGGCGATGATCTTGGCCGAGGACCCGCCCTCGGCCTGTCCACCGGCCGCGAGTTGGTTGATGACGCGGGTGATCTCACCGGCGGTTGCGTGCTCGAGTCGGATGACGTCGATATCGTCATCACCGCCTTGCTCGATGCGTTCGAGAATGCGGACCATGCGGTTCACGTTGTTGGCGTGATCCGAGATGATCAACATGTTGGTGGCCGGGTAGGCGGCCAGATGGCCGTTCTGCGGAATCAAGGGCCGCAGGATGGGCACCAACTGCGCCGCGTTGGCATTCTTCAGTTGCACCACTTGGGTCACTAACTCATCGGAGTTCGCACTGACGGAATCCGGTAGATCATTCGCTGGCACCTGACGGGAGTTGGCGTCCGGGATGATCTTCCAAAGTTTGCCGGACGGTACAGCGACGAAGCCGTGCACTTGCAGAATGGATAGGAACGCTTCGTAGAAAGCGTCGGGCGTCATGGGCGTAGACGACAGCATGGTGACCTGCGCTTTGACGCGCGGGTCGATGATGAAGTTGCGGCCGGTGATCTGGCTGATGGCTTCGACGATCTGGGTCAAGTCCGCGTCTTTGTAGTTCGGCGTGATCAGTGCTTGGGCCAAGGCCGCGGCCTGCGGCGCCGACTGTGCCGCGATCGGCGCGGTGGGGACCGGTTGCGCGCCGGCGCTGAGGACGACCGACACGGCGACCGTGAGGGCGAGCGCTAGCGCGCGGGACTGAGGCAGAGATTTCGTCAGCATGGGTTTCTCATCGAAAGAGACGCTACTCGTTATTGGGGTTCGATTCGATCGGCGCCGGCCCATTGGGGCCGTTCAGTGGATGCGCCCCATTGGGCCCGGAGAGTGTGGCTAATTGGGATGAATCAATCGTGACGGACTGAATCGTGCCGCCGCGTTCGATAGTGACGGTGGCGGAGGTCGCGCTGCCGAGGGTTTGCAGCAGTTCCAGGCCATGTTGCGCATCCTGGAGCGGTACGCCATTGACCTGGGTCACCACGTCGCCCGGTTGCAGGCCGAGGTCATCGAACTTTTTACGGGCCCGGCCGGGGAACAGGCGGAAGCCGCGCAACTGGCCGGCGACGTAGTTCGGCATAGGCCGGATGAGGTCCCCAATGACCTCCGGCGCGGCGGCGGCCTGACGGGCGACGTCCGCCAAGGCGGGGCCTTGCGTGACTTGGGGCATGCCGCCCACGCTGTGCGGCAGGTTCAGCGTTTCATGGACGCCGCCCCGATCGATGATGACCCGGTCGGTGTAGACCTCCAGCAGGCGGATCCCGGGGGCTACGTCCGAACCGGTCGCGTAGACATGCGCGTCATTGACGGTCGGGCCGAGGATCGCCAATCCCGCGGTCGGGTCGTTGACCGCGAGCGTGCCGACGAGTGTCAGGGCGATGTTGGTTGGCGGCGCGATGGTCGTTGCGGCCGCGCTGGGGGGCTCGCCAAAGAGGCGGCTGGCCTGGTCCGTGCGCGGGGTCTCGAGCAGGACCGTGGCCGCCGGGTTCGGTGGGATGGCGGTGGTCGGCACGAATTTCCAGGTCAAGAGTGCCAATTGCGCGGCTACCACTGCCGTGCCGACCAGTGTGGCAAGCCGTGGCAGGCCGTCGCTGGCGAGCGCACGAGCAAGAGAGGTAGGTAGGGAGCGCAGCAGGGACAATTCGGCGACCTTCTTCGGGACTGGATGCAAAAAAAATCAAAGACCTAAATGGCCCTTCAGCGGGGGGGCCCATGCTGATGATACGGAGGGACTGGAGTCCCTCACAAGCGCCGTCTGTGACTGGAATCGCGAATTGCGTCTTGAGTTGAGGTTCCCCCGCCCCTATAAAGGGTGCGATGAGCGCCAATGACCCCAGAGACCCGAACGACCCCACCCCCCACGACCCGGGCCATAGCCTGGTGGTGGAGGAGGCTGCGCCCAAGCTGAAGCGGCCGCCGCTTTATCAGGTGGTGTTGCTCAATGACGACTACACTCCAATGGAGTTCGTGGTCGAACTGCTGGAACGCATTTTTGGCTTGGACCGCATCCAAGCGACCCGCGTGATGCTTGCGGTACACACCCACGGACGCGGCGTCTGCGGGGTCTATACCTTTGAGATCGCCGAGACCAAGGTGGCGCAGGTGTTGGCCTATGCGCGTCAGCATCAACACCCGCTGCTATGCACGATGGAAGCGACCGGCTGAGCCTGTCTAGGAGGATGTTTTGCTCTCCAATGAACTCGAATACTGCCTGAATACGGCCTTTCAGGCTGCCCGGGAGACCCGTCACGAGTACATGACGGTGGAACACCTGCTGTTGGCGATTATCGACACGGCGTCCATCCGGGAGATCCTCAAGGCCTGTGGGGCGGATCCGCTGGTGCTGCGCGGTGAATTGGAGGCGTTCGTAGGCTCCGCCACCCCGCGCCTGTCTGGCGAGGATGCGCGTGAAGTGCAGCCGACGCTGGGCTTTCAACGCGTCTTGCAGCGGGCGGTGTTTCACGTCCAGTCCAGCGGCAAGAAGGAAGTGGCCGTTGCCAATGTGCTGGTGGCGATATTTAGTGAGAAGCAGTCGCACGCGGTCTATTTGCTGTCCAATCACGAGGTCACGCGGCTCGATGTCATCAATTTCATCTCGCATGGGATGACCAAGACCGATGAGGCGGCCCCCGCCAAGGAAGAGGCGGGCGAGGGGGCGGCGCGTGGTGAGAGCGAGACGGCCGAAGGGGCCCTCGATAAATACGCCACCAATTTAAATCAGCGCGCCATCGAAGGACGCATTGACCCGCTGATCGGGCGCACGCACGAGGTCGAGCGCACGATCGAGATTTTGTGTCGGCGCCGTAAAAACAACCCCTTGTATGTGGGCGAAGCCGGGGTGGGCAAGACGGCCATCGCCGAGGGTTTGGCGCGCTTGATCGTGGAAGGCAAGGTGCCCGAGGTGCTGGCTGACTGCACGATTTATGCACTGGATATGGGGGCGCTCATTGCCGGTACGAAGTATCGCGGCGACTTCGAGAAGCGTCTCAAAGGCGTGCTGTCAGAGTTGCACAAGCGCCCAGGCGCCATCTTGTTCATCGATGAGATTCATACCGTGATCGGCGCCGGTGCGGCCTCCGGTGGCGTCATGGATGCGTCGAACTTGATCAAGCCGGTACTGGCCAATGGCGAACTGCGCTGCATTGGTTCAACCACGTATCAAGAATATCGCGGTATTTTCGAGAAAGATCACGCGCTATCCCGACGTTTTCAGAAGATCGACGTCATCGAGCCATCCGTGGCGGAAACGATTGAAATTCTGAAAGGGCTGCGCTCGCGTTACGAAGAACACCATGGTGTGCGCTACGAGGACGCGGCGCTGACCGCGGCGGCGGAACTGGCGGCGCGCTATATCAACGACCGGCACTTGCCGGACAAAGCCATTGATGTGGTCGATGAGGCCGGTGCGAACTTGCGCCTCAAGCCGGTCGATCAGCGCCCCGAGGCGGTGACGGTCGAACACGTGGAGGCGGTGGTTGCGCGGATTGCGCGCATACCCCCCAAACAAGTGTCGACCTCTGATCGTGAGGTGTTGCGCCATTTGGAGCGCAATCTGAAGCTCGTGATTTATGGGCAGGACCCGGCCATTGAGACCTTGGGCGCGGCCATCAAAATGGCACGCTCGGGACTTGGCGATGCCCGTAAGCCAGTGGGCTCCTTCCTCTTCGCCGGCCCCACGGGCGTCGGCAAGACCGAAGTGACGCGCCAACTGGCGCTGGCACTGGGTGTTGAGTTCATCCGTTTTGACATGTCCGAGTACATGGAACGGCATACGGTCAGTCGTTTGATTGGGGCGCCGCCAGGCTATGTGGGCTTCGATCAGGGCGGCTTGCTCACCGAAGCGGTCGCAAAGCATCCGCATGCCGTATTACTGCTCGATGAAGTGGAAAAAGCGCACCCGGACGTTTTCAATCTGTTGCTGCAGGTCATGGATCACGGCACGTTGACCGACAACAACGGTCGCAAGGCTGACTTCCGGCACGTGATCATTGTAATGACGACCAATGCGGGTGCTGCGGACATGGCGCGTGCGACGATTGGGTTTACGCCCGGTGATGTGGCACTCGATGGCATGGACGCGATCAAACGGCTGTTCTCGCCGGAGTTTCGCAACCGTTTGGATGTCATCGTGCAGTTCGGTGCGTTGGATGAACGCACCATCGAGCGGGTGGTCGATAAGCTGATTCTGGAGGTGGAGGCGCAACTCGAGCAGAAGGGCGTGGCGTTGAGCTTCGAGGACGAAGCGCGCCGCTGGATTGCCAAGCGCGGTTACGATCCGCTGATGGGCGCGCGGCCGATGGCGCGGCTCATACAGGAAAAGGTGAAGCGTCCGCTGGCCGAGGAATTGCTGTTTGGGCAACTCAAGGACGGCGGTACGGTCGTTGTGCGGGTGGCCAAGGACGGCGCGGCGCTCGTCCTCGAAACCAGTGCGCTCGAGGAACCGCTGCTGCTCGTCTGAAAGGAGCGGGGCGGCCTAGCGGCCGCGGTACACGATGCGACCCTTGGTCAGGTCGTAGGGCGTCATTTCTACGGTGACGGTATCACCGGTGAGGATGCGGATGTAGTTCTTACGCATCTTGCCCGAGATGTGTGCGGTCACAATGTGGCCGTTCTTGAGTTTCACCCGAAACATGGTGTTAGGCAGGGTCTCCGTGACCTCACCTTCCATCTGAATCGCGTCTTCTTTCGACATTCTGGGTCCGATACAACTTAGTTAAGCCGGGCATTGTGCAGCACGGGTGCTATTCGCGCAAACTTCCGCTCGTTTTTCGATCAATGAGCGTGGCCAGGCGGGCCAGAAATGCAGCGCGCGGCACCGTCGAGGCGCCCAGACTCTGTAAGTGCGGCGTTGGCATTTGGCAGTCGATCAGTTCGATGCCGTGCCGGCGGGCCGCCGCGATCAGGCGCGCCAGGGCAACCTTGGAGGCGTCGCGGGCCTGGCTGAACATCGATTCGCCGAAGAAAACACCCCCCATGCGGACGCCGTACAGTCCGCCGACGAGCGCGTCGCCCTGCCACGTCTCGATCGAATGCGCATGTCCGAGCGTGTGTAAGGTCTCGTAGGCGGCGATCATGCCCGGCGTGATCCAGGTGCCGGGTGCGTGTTCCCGCGGCGCCGCGCAGGCGCGGATGACGGCACCGAAGGCCGTGTCGATGCGGGTTTGGTAGCCGCGATTGCGGATGGACTGGGCGAGGCTTTTGGAGGGGCTGAAATGCGCAGGGTCAAACACCGCGCGTGGATCGGGTGACCACCACAGCAGGGGTTCTTCGGGTGCCGACCAGGGGAAAATGCCGCGTCGATAGGCGCCGAGCAGCCAGTCTGGGGTGAGGGCGCCCCCACCGGCGAGCAAACCGTTGGGCGTGGTGAGCGCGGTGGCCGGGTCCGGGATTGCTTGCGGCCCGTCGCTCGGCGCGAGTAGCGGGACCTGGCGGCGCCTCACGGCGCCTCGAGCAGGGGCAGATCCCGGCGAAAGGGGGTATGCGCGCCGGCGCTGTCGCGGTAATGCAAGATCGAGGCCCGCTCCTCCTCCAAGTAGCGACCGATGGCTGTGGCGAAGCGTGGGTCACGGAGTCGATGCGCGGAGTGCGTCAACGTCGGCGCAAAGCCGCGTGCGATTTTGTGCTCGCCCTGGGTGCCCGGCTCAAAGCGCGCTAGGCCTTCGTTGATGGCGTACGCGATCCCTTGGTGATAACAGGTCTCGAAGTGCAGGCTGTGGTGGGCTTCGGTACAGCCCCAATAGCGACCGTAAAGGGTATCGGCACCGCGAAAAAAGAGCGCCGCGGCGACCACCTGCTCGCCCAAATGGGCCAGCAGCACACGCGGTTCGGTGGCCGGATGGCGACTGACCTCGATGAAGAACGCCGCGGGCAAATACGGCGCATGGCCATGTCGATGGAACGTGGTCGCCAGCAAGGCGTGGATCACCGCCCAGTCGGCGTCCGCGAGGCTGGCGCCGTCGCGCCATTCGTGCCGGATGCCGGCCTCCAGGATGCGCCGGCGTTCCCGCTTGGCTTTCTTGCGTTTGTCGGCGGTAAACGTGCCTAGAAATGCATCAAAGCTATCGTAGTCCTTGTTTTCCCAGAGGAATTGACAGTCGATGCGCGGCAGAAAACCACCGGATTCGAGCGCCGTCACATCGCTTTCGGTGGCGAACTGGATGTGTAAAGAGGACCAAACACCGGCCGCCATGACCGCGTCGAGGGCGGCGACCAGGGCGGCGCGCAGGGTCGGCGCCTCTTCGGCCGGGTGGGTCAGCAGGCGCGGGCCGGTCGCCGGTGTGAATGGGGTGGCCGCGACGAGTTTGGGGTAGTAGTCCATCCCGTTCTGGGTATACGCGTTGGCCCAGGCGAAATCGAATACAAATTCACCGAAGGAGTGGTCCTTCTCGTACAGGGGTACGGCGCCGACTAAGCGGCCGTTGTCGCGCAGCAGTAGTGGGCGCGGCCGCCAACCGGTGCGCCCACCGACCGCGCCGCTGTGCTCCAGCGCGGCTAAAAACTCATGCCGGACGAACGGCACGCCGTTGCTGGCCAATGCATTCCACTCGGTCGCCGCGACCGCGTCGATCGACGTGAGTAGGGTGGCCTCATAGCGAGGCGCAGCAGTGTGCACTCAGTCGCCCGAGTCGGCGTGTTCGAGGTAGCGATCGGCATCCAGTGCCGCCATGCAACCGGTGCCGGCACTGGTGACGGCCTGTCGGTAGACGTGATCGGCGACATCGCCGGCGGCAAACACGCCCGGTATGCTCGTTGCGGTGGCATCGCCCGCGAGCCCCCCTTTGACGGTGAGGTAGCCGCCTTGCATGGCGAGTTGCCCTGCAAACAGTTGCGTATTCGGGGTGTGTCCGACGGCAATAAAAATACCGGTCGCGTCGAGGTCCTGGGTCGATCCATCGAGGGTCGATCGGATCCGAACGCCGGTGACGCCTGCGTCATCGCCGAGTACTTCGTCGACCGCGTGGTTCCAGAGGATGGTGGCTTTGCCTTCGGCCACCCGGGCGTGCAAGTGGTCTTGCAGGATCTTCTCAGAGCGCAGTTTGTCACGGCGGTGGACCAGCGTGACGTGGCGCGCAATCTTGGTCAGGTACAGCGCTTCCTCTACTGCCGTATTGCCGCCGCCGACCACGACCACGTCCTGGTCGCGATAAAAGAACCCATCGCAGGTGGCGCAGGCGGAGACGCCGCGGCCTTTGAAGTGTTCCTCTGAGGGCAGGCCTAGGTAACGCGCTGAGGCGCCGGTGGCGATGATCAACGCGTCCGTCGTATAGGTGCCGCGATCACCGATCAGCCGGAACGGCCGCTCTTGCAGGTGGACCGTATGGATCTGGTCCTCGACCAGTTCGGTATGAAAGCGTTCGGCATGTGCGCGCATCCGTTGCATCAGCCCGGGGCCGGTGAGGCCTTCGGCGTCACCGGGCCAGTTTTCGACCTCGGTGGTGGTCATCAATTGACCGCCAACGCCATAGCCGGTGATCAGCAGTGGGGCGCGATTGGCGCGCGCGGCGTACACGGCGGCGCTGTAGCCGGCGGGTCCAGAGCCGAGAATCAGTAAGCGGGTGTGGCGCGCGTTCGACATGGTCCGGCGATCCTGAGGCAGTGTAGTGGGGCTCGGTTTGAGCAGCGCCGTCATTCTCGCACTTCCGTCGCCGCTCGGACACTGGTGGTGGTCGATGGACCGATACGGTGGAATCAACCGAAGTTTAGCCGTAACATGGGCTTAAGAACGCTTTCTACAATGGGGCCTCAACTTGGCGGAGTCAGCAGTCGGTGGTCGGGAAGGCACGGCGCCCTGGGCGCAGGCGGCCGCGCGCGGGGTGCGCGAAGGCGCGTTCCTACTGATGTCGGTGGCGGCGCTGTTGCTGCTGTTGGCGCTGGCCTCCTATGACGCTGATGATCCTGGCTTTAGTAGCACGGGCGGGCCGGGTCGCGTCATCAATTGGATCGGACCGGTCGGCGCGTGGCTTGCCGATGTGTTCCTGACCCTCTTTGGGGCGCCGGCATTTTTGTTTCCTGTGTTGTGTGCCGCCTGGGCGTGGTCGCACTTCCGCTCCCGCGCCGTCGCAGCAGCGGGATGGAGCGTCCTGTGGTGGCGTGGATTGGGCTTTGCCGGCACGCTCGCTGCCAGTGCAGGCATGGCCACGCTACATTTCTCCTCACGCCGTTATCCGGACTCCGCGGGTGGCGTGTTGGGCGATCTGGTAGGTCACGGTGGCGTAAGCGCGCTTGGTTTGCTGGGCGCCACACTGTTGCTGTTGGCCGTCTGGTTCGCATCGGTTTCTCTGTGCACCGGGGTGTCTTGGATTGCCGTGATGGATCGCCTCGGCCGCTGGGTGTTTGCCACCGACCGCTGGATCCGCGAGCGCTTGGCCACGCGCCGTGACAAGGCGATTGGGGTGGAGAAGAAAGCGGAGCGCGCTGAGGTCAAACGCGAAGAGAAGAAGAAGGCGGAGCACAAGGTGCAAGTGCGCATCGAGCCGCCGGCGCCGGTGATCACGAAAAGCGAACGGGTACACAAAGAAAAACAGGTTGACGCGTTCGCGCGGGAGGCCAATGCGCAACTGCCGGCTTTGTCCCTGCTGAGCGATCCACCGCCGCGGGTCAAGGGATATTCGGACGAATCGTTGCAAGCAATCTCGCGACTGGTCGAGATCAAGCTGCGTGATTTCGGTGTGGAGGTCGAAGTGGTGGCGGTCCATCCAGGGCCGGTCGTCACGCGCTTTGAGCTACGCCCAGCGCCGGGTGTGAAGGTGAGTCAAATCACGGGGCTCGCGAAGGACATCGCTCGCGCGCTCTCCGCGGTCAGCGTGCGCGTTGTCGAAAATATTCCCGGCAAGAGCGTCGTCGGTTTGGAAATTCCCAACGAGACCCGGGAGACCGTGACGCTGGGTGAAATCTTGCGCTCGAAGGCGTACGACGAAGTGGCCTCGCCGCTGACGCTTGCGTTGGGCAAGGATATTGGTGGTCTGCCGGTGGTGGCGGATTTGGGCAAGATGCCGCACTTGTTGATTGCGGGCACGACCGGATCTGGCAAGAGCGTCGGTATCAACGCGATGATTTTATCGCTGTTGTACAAATCTACCGCCGAGAACGTGCGCATGATCATGGTGGATCCGAAGATGCTGGAGCTCTCGGTCTACGAGGGTATCCCGCATCTGTTAGCGCCGGTCGTCACCGACATGAAAGAGGCTGCCAATGCGCTGCGTTGGTGTGTAGCCGAAATGGAGCGTCGCTACTATTTGATGGCGGCAATGGGTGTGCGCAACATCGCCGGCTACAACAAGAAAGTGAAAGATGCAGTAGCCAGCGGCAAGCCGATCCCGGATCCAGTGCTGATGCGGCGCCTGCAAGCGGGCGAGAAGGATTTGCTGGATCCTGTGACCGGCGATGTGGCTGCTTGTAAACACCTGCCGTACATCGTGGTGGTCATCGACGAGTTGGCTGACCTTATGATGATCGTCGGCAAGAAGGTTGAGGAGTTGATCGCGCGTCTCGCACAGAAAGCGCGCGCCTCGGGCATCCATCTGATTCTGGCGACGCAACGACCGTCGGTGGACGTCATCACCGGCTTGATTAAAGCCAATATCCCTACGCGTATCGCGTTCCAAGTATCTGCGAAAGTGGACTCGCGCACGATCCTCGACCAGAGCGGTGCCGAATCGCTGCTGGGCAATGGCGACATGTTGTATCTGCAACCGGGCACTTCGTTACCCGTACGTATCCACGGCGCCTTCGTCGATGACTCGGAAGTCCATCGTGTGGTCGCAGCGTTGAAGACCCAACGGCCGGAGTACGACGAGTCGATATTAGAAGGGCCGCGCGGTCCCTTGCCGGGCATTTCGGGGGAGGAGGGCGCGGAGGGCGGGTCGGGAGGTAGTGAACGCGACGCGCTGTACGACGAGGCGGTGCGCATTGTGGCGGAGTCGCGCAAGGCCTCGGTGTCGGGTATTCAACGGCGCTTGAAGATCGGCTACAACCGCGCGGCCCGTCTGGTCGAACAGATGGAGGCCGAAGGCATGGTGGGCGCGCTCGAATCCAATGGCAATCGACAAGTACTGATGCCGCCCCCGGCGAACGAACGATGAGGGCGGTGGGTGCCCTTCTGGTGGCCTTGCTGTCGTTGACCGCCGCGAGCGCGTCGGCAGAGGAGGTCATCGGTGCACGACTCGCGCGTGCCTTGGCGTCGTTGTCTGCGGTGCGCGCCGAGTTCACGCAGGAATTACGGCGTAGCGAGTCGGCGCCTGTGGAGCGGGCGCGCGGCACGTTCTACGTCAAGAAGCCCGGTCGGTTTCGCTGGGACTATGCGGATCCCAAGCAACTAATTGTCTGCGATGGTGAGCACTTGTGGCTGTATGACCCGGAGCTTGAGCAGGCCACGGTGAAGGCAGTGCGTGATGCGCTGGCGCAGACGCCGGCCATGATTTTGTCGGGCGAGTCGACGGTGGCCGATCACTACACCGTGCGCGGCGGCGGGACCGCCCGCGGACTTGAAATTGCGGTGCTGACACCCCGCGCTGCGGACGGCGACTTCCGGGAAGTACGGATCGGTCTGGCGGGGGCGGAGATCCGGCGGCTCGAGTTTGTGGATCGGCTCAATCAACGCACGACCATCGAATTGACGCGGGTCGAACGCAATCCGACCTTGAAGGACAGCCTGTTTACGTTCACCCCGCCCGTCGGTGTGGATGTGATCGGTAGTCGTTGATGCTGTCGCTGCGATTGCAGTGGCTTTGGCTCGGGATCGGGGCGCTGGGCATCGGTTTGGCCTTCCTGTTGAGCCTCTGGCCGCACGGCGCACCAGGGCTTGAAAACGTGCCGGACAAAGTGCAGCACCTGACAGGCTATGCGATGGTCGTGCTCTGGTTCGGCGGTTTGGTGCGGCCGCGTTATTACCTCGCGGTCTGCTTGGGGGCGGTACTGCTCGGCGGCGCGATTGAACTGCTGCAGGGCTTGACCTCTACGCGGCAGGCCGACTGGGCGGACGAGTGGGCCAACGCCAGTGGGGCCTTGCTCGGGGTGGTGGGCGCTGTCCTCGGCGGTGGTGGTTGGGCCCGTACATTGGAGCGTTTTCTCGGGTTCCCCGCCGCGCGCTGAGGGCGAACGGCTAGAATCCCGGTATGCGCGCTGAACCCTACCGCCCACTGGCTGACCGGATGCGTCCGGCTGCGGTCGATGACTTCATCGGCCAGACCCACGTGCTCGGACCGGGTAAGCCGTTGCGCAGGCTGCTCGAGGGACACGCGTTACACTCGATCATCCTGTGGGGGCCGCCGGGGACCGGCAAGACCACCTTGGCGCGTCTGGTCGCCGGTGCTGCAGGGGCCGACTACGAGTCGCTCTCGGCCGTGCTTGCCGGCGTCAAAGATATCCGCGAGGTGGTCGAGCGCGCCAAACAGACGCGGGCCAATTCGGGTCGCCCCACGGTGTTGTTCCTGGATGAGGTGCACCGCTTCAACAAGGCCCAACAAGACACGTTTTTGCCGTTTGTCGAGGATGGCACGCTCGTCTTTGTCGGTGCGACCACCGAGAACCCGTCCTTTGAAGTGAACGGCGCCTTGCTCTCGCGCGCCCGCGTCTACGTCCTCAAAGGACTCACCGGCCCGGATCTGGAAGCATTGTTGGACCGTACGCTTACGGACACGGTGCGTGGCCTTGGCGCGCTGGGGCTTGTGCTGGACCCCGAGGCGCGGCAGTTACTGGCGAGCGCTGCAGATGGCGATGCGCGGCGCTTGCTCAATTTGCTAGAAGGGGCTGCGGATCTGGCGGTTGCGGCGGGTGCGCGTGCCATTACATTGGCGATGGCCGAGTCGCTTGCGCAAGGTGGGTTGCGGCGTTTTGATAAGGGTGGCGACGCGTTTTACGACCAGATTTCAGCCCTGCACAAGTCGGTACGCGGCAGTGATCCGGACGCTTCCCTGTATTGGTTTTGTCGGATGTTGGACGGTGGGGCGGATCCGCTGTATGTCGGCCGACGGGTGCTGCGCATGGCTAGTGAGGATATTGGTAATGCCGACCCGCGCGGTCTGTCGATCGTGACCGATGCGTTGGCTGCGTTTGAGCGACTGGGTAGTCCAGAGGGGGAGTTGGCGTTGGCGCAGGCGGTGGTGTATCTGGCGGTTGCCCCGAAGAGTAATGCGGTCTATACCGCCTACAAGGCGGCGCGCGCGGATGCCGCGTCCTGCGGTTCCTTGCCGGTGCCGATGGCCCTGCGCAATGCGCCGACGCGCTTGATGAAAGAACTCGGTCACGGCGACGGCTACCGCTATGACCACGACGAAGGCGGGCATGCCGCCGGTCAGCGCTATTTCCCGGACGAGATGACGCCCAGAACCTATTACAATCCGGTGCCGCGCGGACTGGAAATTAAAATCCGCGAAGCCGTCCTGCGCCGCCGCGGCGGCGGCTGAGACGATTATTATTCTGAGAGGTTGCCGTGCTCGATCCGAAGTTGCTCCGTACCGAATCCGAACGCGTCGCCGCGAACCTCGCGCGCCGCGGCTTTCAGCTCGATCTGACTGCACTGGGCGCACTCGAATCGCGTCGCAAGGCCGTGCAGATGCGCACCGACGCCCTGCGCAGCGAGCGCAATGCCCGCTCCAAAGCCATCGGCATGGCCAAAGGCAAGGGCGAAGATGTCAGTCCGCTGATGGCGCACGTCGAGCAGTTGGGGCTAGATCTGGCAGCTGCGGAGGCGCAATTCGCGCCCATCCACGCCGAGGTCGATGCCTTCGCTTTGCAGTTGCCTAATCTGCTGCATGACTCCGTGCCCGATGGCGCGGACGAACACGCGAATATTGAGGTGCGGCGCATCGGTACGCCACGCGTGTTCGATTTCGAAGCCCAGGATCATGTCGCCGTTGGTGAGGGACTCGGTGGGCTCGATTTCGAGACCGCCGGTCGTCTCTCGGGCAGTCGTTTTTCGGTGTTGAAAGGCCCGTTAGCGCGCCTGCATCGCGCGCTGGCGCAGTTCATGCTGGACGTGCACACGACCGAGCATGGTTATACCGAAGCCTACGTACCCTATCTGGTGACGCGCGATGCCTTGATGGGCACTGGGCAGTTGCCGAAGTTTGAGCACGATCTGTTCAAGTTGGCGGGGGAGCGGGAGTTGTTTCTGATTCCGACTGCTGAAGTGCCGCTGACGAATTTTGCCCGTGATGCGATTCTCGATGCGGAGACTTTGCCGATGCAGTGGGTGGCGCATACGCCGTGTTTTCGCTCGGAAGCGGGCGCCGCCGGTAAAGACACGCGCGGCATGATTCGTCAGCACCAATTCGACAAGGTCGAACTGGTGCATTTGTCAAAGCCCGAAGACTCTTATGCGGCGTTGGAGGCGATGACCCGTCACGCCGGCGCGGTACTGGAGAAGCTCGGTCTGCCGTACCGCGTGATGGCGCTGTGTAGCGGCGACATCGGTTTTGGTGCGGCCAAGACCTACGATCTGGAAGTGTGGCTCCCCGCGCAGGGCAAGTATCGGGAAATCTCCTCCTGCTCGAACTGCGAAACCTTCCAGGCCCGTCGCATGCAGGCGCGCTACCGTAATGCGGTCGGTAAGCCAGAGTTACTGCACACCCTCAACGGGTCTGGTGTCGCGGTGGGCCGTGCGCTGGTAGCGGTGCTGGAAAATTATCAGCAGGCGGATGGCAGCGTGGTGGTGCCGGAGGCGCTGCGCCCTTATATGGGCGGGTTGGTGTCTCTCGGTGCCAGTCGTTGATTGGTCGCATAGGAACCGACTAGACGCTGTTGTCAGGTGACGGCGCGACGCTGGGTGTAACCCTCGCGGGGGAGGCGTGCCACCCGTGCTTGTCGCCCGCGCCGAGGTGGCCCAATGCCACCTCGGCGCAGTGTGCTAGCGCCGGTCGCCCGCGCCGAGAATGCGCAGCAGGCTCAAGAACAGATTGTAGATCGAGATATACAACGAGACGGTTGCGAGCACGTAGTTACGCTCCCCGCCGTTGACGATTTCGCCAGTCTGCCAGAGGATCATGCCGCTGGAGATCAATGCGAACATGCCTGAAACCGCCAGTGATAACGCCTCCATGTGGAAGAAGATCGACACGAGGCCCAGCAGGAACGCGATCATCGAGCCGACGAACAGAAAGCTCGCCATGAACTCAAAGCGCTTCTTCGAAAAGACCGCGTACGCCGACAGCGTCAGGAAGGTGCCGCCGGTGACCCCGAGAGAGGTCATGACGATCGAGGACCCATGGGGGAGTGCGCGGATGTACATCGAAATGATCGGTCCGAGGGTGAGCCCCATAAAACCGGTCAGCGCGAACACAAGCGCCACGCTCCAGGCACTGTTACGCATCTTTTCGATGGCAAACAGCAGCCCGTAGAACATCACCAGCGTGACAATGATCCCCGGATAGGGCCAGCCGTAGGCCATGGAGGCGCCGGCGGTCGCGGCACTGAACAGGAGCGAGGCGGACAACAGCAGGTAGGTGTTCCTGAGTACGCGCTGGGCATCGGAGTCGGCGCGACTGGCGATTAGGGTGGCGGTGGAATCGATCGTGAGCGGGTTACGGTCCATTTAAGTCCTCCGGAAACAGGGCAACTACCAGTATAATGGGTATGCCGGCGCTTTTTTCGACCCCCTGTCGCATGGGGAGTTCCTTTCAGCGGTGGGGTGGCCGAGCGGTTTATGGCTGCAGTCTTGAAAACTGCCGAAGATTAACGTCTTCCGTGGGTTCGAATCCCACCCCCACCGCCACGACTATTTCGAACTGATTCCAAGTCGTTCGAACAATTTACAACCAGTTCGGCGCCCCTTTTGGCGAGCTCCTAGAACACTCCACTGAGCCAGAGGGACGGCTTGCGGCCATTGTTGATTTCACATTCAACCTTGGGGCCGGTCGGTTGCAGGCTTCGACGCTTAGGCGGCGGGTCAATCAGCGGGACTGGCCAGGTGCGGCGCAGGAGTTGCGTCGGTGGATTCATGGTGGTGGGAGAGTGTTGCCGGGGCTGGTGCTCAGGAGGGAGGCAGAGACTTTGCTGCTGGCATCCGGTCAATCTGGACAAGGCGTGCTGGCTGGTAAATAATAATAGTTATTAACTGTTAGGAGACCGTCATGCCCACCAGCGTTGCCCTGAGCCCCCATTTCGAGACCTTCATCCGCGACCAAGTCGAAAGCGGCCGCTACAACAACGTCAGTGAAGTCATCCGTGCTGGACTGCGATTGCTCGAGGACACCGAGCGCCAGCAGGCTATCCAACTCCAAGCGCTGAGAAATGATATCGCCGCAGGCAAGGCCAGCGGCGCAGCACTTGCTGCGGAACCGGTGTTTGATCGATTACAAGCCAAATACGCACAGCAGGCGACTCGCCAAGCGCGCTAATGCAGTTACTGATAACGGCCTTGGCAGCGTTCGATCTTGAGGAGATCGGCGACTACATTGCACAAGCCAATCCGGTTCGCGCCGGAACTTTCGTGGCTGCGTTGCGTGCGCATTGCGAAAAGATTTGTCTCAACCCTGCGGGCTATCGGCGCAGGCCTGAGCTGTCTGATGACTTGCGCTCATGCGCGCATGGTAACTACGTGATCTTTTTTGAGTCCACGACAGAGCAGGTCACCATCGTTCGCATATTGCACGGAGCACGTGATATTCCTGAAGTCTTGAACCCCACGTAAAGTCACTCAGTTTTGTAGCGGCTCAGCGGAGCTGATACTTTTCTCAGCGGCCCTTTGCTCTCTTTTTTGTCGATCGAGAAAGCGAATCGCGCCTTGGGCGAGGATGGCACCAATGATGGCCATGGGACTTGGCTCGGACTTTGAGTCGATTCGTTCTTGTGGGTGAGATTGCATGCTGCGGGCTCCTTTTGTTTGATGAAGCCGCATGTTTGCTTCTATCTCGAAGAGCTATCAAGTCGATCCGAATTTCCAGTTACACGGCCCCGTCAAGTAGCTGTCTCAACATTTCGAAAGATGAACCGGACACCAAGTGCTTGATTTGCTTGCCCTTCAAAAACTTAGGCGGTTTGTGATGGGGTATGTTCTGCCCCGCCAAGACTATTTCGAACTGATTCCAATTCGTTCGAACAATTTACATCCCGTTCGGGGCCTCCTTGGGTGCGCCCCTAGAGCACTTTCCGGATCAGACAGGCTTCTTCATAGGCCTCAATGTCTTTGAGCCGGTACAAGACCTTCCTCACGATCTCAGTGGCTGCTGACCCAGTTTTCAACACTCAATCCAGCGTAGTTTACAAAGTCGGCTTCGTTGTTAGTGACCAGTGTCACTCCTAAAGCGACCGCATGGGATGCGATGAGTTTGTCCAGAGCATCTCGGTTGCGATCTTTGTAGGCTGCGCGGATGGGACCATAGGTCTTGGCAGCTTGTGCATCAAACGGCGCAACCTTGATCTCGTCGAGCACGCTCTCCAGTGCCGACCGGTTGGATTCCTTTGCCGCAATGCTTGAGCACTCGATACCAAATTCAAGTTCAGCCAAAGTAACCGCAGAAATAATAACGTCGCCCACAAAGCATTGGGCAAACCGCTCTCGCACCTCAGGCGGCTGGTGCTTCATGAGGTAGATGCAGATGTTGGTGTCGAGCATGTACTTCGGATTCATAAAGTCTCGCGCTCGCCCTCCATGTTTTCGCCCCGCCCCTGGGCCATGAAGTCAGGTGAGAACTTGGCAAGTTTGCCCAACACATCGCCCATGCGGCGCTGGGCCGGGCGGATGCGCAATTCGTCCCCCTGGCGCTCGATGACCAAATCAACGTCCCACGTGCTGTAGGCAAGTTCGGCAGGAATGCGAACGGCTTGCGAGTTGCCGTTCTTGAAAAGTTTGGTATTGGCCATGGAGAATCCTTTATGGATGTACGTGTACATCTTAATCAAGGAAGAAGCGAATGTAAAGCCAAGTATCCAGTCGATCAGCGGCGCGAATTACATCAATATATCGACATTTCGAAAGATGAAACGGACACCAAGTGCTTGATTTTCTTGCCCTTCAAAAACTTAGACGGTTTGTGATGGAGTATCTTCTAGGCCGCCAGTACAAAGACCGCAAACCTGCTCAGCAGGCATTGAGGCAGCCTCAGACCCCGCACTACGCGGGGCTTTTTGCTTTAGGCGCCTGACTTGGACCTCCGGCATCGGCCCGGCGACAACAGCAATGGCAAGCTCAGGACGATGATGACAGCCGCTGCGCCTTGAACAAGGCGCGACCATAGGAGCAGCGCCGGGGCGTGGCGGCTGCATCCGCGCAGTCCTGCTCCTTAGTCATGCCATTCGAAGCCTCAGTGCCTTGATGCCCGAAAGGGTCTTACTGGCTTTCGCTGCGACCCGTGCTTGCCAGAGATCGTATGCAGCCTGCTGCGCCAGCCAAACCTCAGCCGCCCCGCCATGGTCGCGCCCCAGCCAACGCTCAAGGCGCAGTGCCATTGAAGGGCTGATCGCAGCCCGCCCATTGACTACCTTGGACAAAGTCGTCCGGTCGACGCCCAAATGGGCAGCTGCTTCGCCTACCTGCAGATTCAAGGCAGGAAGGATGTCGTCCCTCAAAGTGAGGCCAGGGTGGGGTGGGTTGAACATCGAACTCATAAACACCTCAGTGGTAATCCTGATAGTCCACCAGCATGGCATCGCCGTTTTCAAAAGCAAAAGTCAGACGCCAGTTGCCGTTCACGCTGACTGACCAGTGGCCGGAGAGGCGGCCCTTGAGGGGATACCAGTCCCACCCGGGACGGTGCATGTCTTCAGGCCTTGTGGCCGGGTCCAACGCAGACAGTTGCCGAGCCAGGCGCGGGGCATGACCGGCTTGGATCCCGGCGCGCGAGCCGGACTTGAAGAAGCGCTCAACGCCCTTGTGCCTGAAGCTTCGAATTATTCTTCGAATGTAGCGCGTAGCGTCACGCACTACAATCGCGGGGGGCGGACGATCCGGGTTCGAATCCAGACCGCCACCAGAATCGGACACCGTCAGTCGCAGAGCAAGTTAGCGCTACAGGCCTTCCTGTTCCGCCAGTACAAAGACCGCATTGCACAAGACAAGCCGATTCGCGCCGGAACTTTCATGGCCGAGTTGCGTGCGCATTGCGAAAAGATTTGTTTCAACCCTGCGGGCTGAGGCAGAAGGTCGAACTATTCTGACGCGGGGGGGTGTTGCCGCCACAGCGTGCATAGCCCATGGCGGGGCATGCCGGGTGCCTAGGCGCTGGGTGTATGATCGGATGCCTATGCGCAGTAGGCTTTCCGGTCCGTAACGACGCCCACGCCCCACACCCTACGCCTCTAGGCGGAGCGATTCCTATGACGAGTGCCTCGGCCCAGCGCCTACTGCCTACGGATTCGGTTGCGCGGCCAGCCGACTGCCTCACGGCGGCGTTGCACCACCTCGAATTATCGTCGCCCGACCCCGCGGGACTGGCACGGTTCTATCAGCAGGCGCTCGGCTATGCCTGCCAGCAACAGTCTGGGCGATGGATCGGGACTGCACCGGGGCGGCTGCTGGGCTTCACCTCGGGTCCGGCCAAGACGTTGGCGAGCGTTGGGTTCTCGGTGCTGAGCGCAGAAGAGTTGCACCGACTGCGTGGTCGTATCGACTCGGCCGGGTGGTTGCGGGAGGACGGACCCACCGATTTCTTTGCCGATGCGGTGCGCGTACGTGACCCGGACGGTACGGCGTACGTCTTTGGCCTGACGCGCGCTCTACCGGCGCCTGCGGCTGCGGGCGCTGCGTTGGCGGCCCGCTTGCAACATGTCGTCGTTGCCAGTCGCGATCCGCTCCGTCTGAGCGATTTCTTCACCAAGGTGCTGGGCTTTACCGTCTCGGATCACGTGGTGGACGAGCAAGGCGGCATCCGGACGATCTTTTTGCGCTGTAGCGCCGATCATCACAGTCTGGCGGTGTTCTTGGCGCCCTCGGATCGCCTGGATCACCACTGCTATGAGACCACGAGTTGGAATGATATCCGCGACTGGGCTGATCACTTCGCGGCGCAGAGCATCGCGCTGGAATGGGGCCCGGGGCGGCACGGTCCGGGTAATAATCTGTTCGTCTTTGTGCATGATCCGGATGGCAATTGGGTCGAGCTCTCTGCGGAACTGGAACAGGTGGCGCATGACCGTCCCGTGGGTCAATGGCGCCACGAGGAGCGGACGCTGAATCGTTGGGGCCAAGGCAAGTTGCGTAGTTAACAATGCGTAGAGGAACACAGCAATGAAATTGGCAAGCTACCAGTGGGATGGCACCGATGCCTTCGGTGTCGTGGTCGGCGACTGCGTCAGTGACCTGAGTGCCCGCTGGCCCACCTTGCGGGTGGCCCTGCGAGAGGCTGGCGTCGCTGCACTTGCGGCAGCGCACGTTGCTGCGCCACAACGCCCATTGGCCGCAGTGCGTTTTGCGCCAGTGATTCCTGATGCCGGGAAAATTCTCTGTGTCGGTCACAACTATGAATCGCATCGCGTGGAGACGGGGCGCACGAAGACGGGGCACCCCGCCATCTTTAATCGGTATGCGGACAGTCAAATAGGCCATGCATGCGGACTGGTTCTGCCGCGCGTGTCGAGCATGCTCGACTATGAGGGTGAGTTGGCGGTGGTGATCGGCAAGGCCGGTCGCGCCATTGCGGCGGTGGATGCCTTGCAGCACGTAGCCGGGTACACCTGCTTTAACGATGCGTCCGTGCGCGATTGGCAATGGCATACCCATCAGTTTTTACCAGGCAAAAACTTCCCGGGCACCGGGGCCTGCGGACCTTGGATGGTGACTGCGGACGAGATCCCGGATCCCTCTGTGTTGCATGTCTGCACGCGCCTGAACGGCCAGCAGATGCAGTCGGCTCCCACGGCCGACATGCTGTTTCCGATCCCCACGTTGATTGCCTACATTTCCACGTTTACGCCGTTGTCGATTGGGGATCTGATTGTGACTGGCACACCCGGTGGCGTGGGCGCGAAGCGCGAACCCCCGATTTGGATGAAAGCAGGCGACGTGGTCGAGGTTGAGATTCCGGGCATCGGCATCTTGGTCAATCCGGTGGTGCAGGAGGCATGACCTCGGCGGCGGCCGTCGGCGTGGCGGCGGGCGAGGTCTATGACGTGGTGGTCGTGGGGGCGGGCCCGGCGGGCCTGACCGCGGCGAGTCTCCTCGGTAGTTATGGGATCCGTGTACTGCTGGTCGAGCGCAACGCGTCCACCGTGCGTGAACCGCGGGCGGTGTCGATCGATGACGAGGCGCTCAGGACCCTGCAGGCGATCGGCGTGGTCGAGACGGTGCTCGCCACGATCGTGCCCGGTTATGGCTCGGAGTATGTGGGTCCGTCGCGCCGCGTTTTTCTGACCGTGCGGCCGACCGATACGCCCTATGGTTACCCACGGCGCAATGCCTTTCGTCAGCCGCTATTGGAAAGCCAATTGCGGCAATACTTGCTGCAATTGCCAACCGTGGAGACTCGTTTTCGGTGTCGGGCAGAGGCGATTTCGCAAGACGCCGATAGTGTTTTAGTGACGTTGCAAAATGCTGATGGGTCGAGCGTCGAGGCGCGCAGCCGTTATCTGATTGGCGCAGACGGCGCCAGTAGTTTTGTGCGCAACGCGCTCGGTCTGTCTCTTGAAGGCGATACCTTTTCAGAGCAGTGGCTCATCATCGATCTTGAGAATTCCGTGTCACCGAGCAAGCAGACTTACGTCTATTGCGATGCGGACCGTCCGTTCATTGCGCTGCCGGGCCCCAACGAAACTCGTCGTTTCGAATTTAAATTGCGGGCGGATGAGGACCTGACGCGGATCTGTGACGACGACGTGGTGGCGGAATTTCTGCAGTTGGGCAACGTCTCCCCAGGCAGTCGCGTCGTGCGTAAGACGGTGTATACATTTCACGCACGGCTAGCGCAGTGCTGGTCGCAGGGGCGCGTATTTCTAGTGGGCGATGCCTGTCATCTGACCCCTCCCTTCGCCGGCCAAGGTATGAATAGTGGTCTGCGCGATGCGCATAACTTGGCGTGGAAGCTCGCTTGGGTCCTGCAGCACGGCCCCTCGGCGGGCTTACTGGGCAGTTATGAGACGGAGCGACGACCCCATGTCGCTGGGATGATTCAATTGGCGCTGCGCATGGGCCGGATCATGGCGCCGCGCCATCGGGCGATCGGCTGGCTGACGCGCTCGGCCTTCCATCTGCTCACGCTCTGGCCTGGCGCACGGGACTATTTTGCGCAAATGAAATACAAGCCCAAAGCACGCTTTGCGCAGGGCTTCTTGGTGCCGGATGGTCAATCGGCAAGGTCGACACCCATCGGGCGCCTCATCCCGCAGCCCTTGGTGCTGACCGCGCGCGGTCCCCAGCGACTGGACGAGGTGCTCGGTCGCGGATTTGCACTGTTAGCGCTCTCGTCTACAGCGGCTGCACTGCGCCAGGTGGCAAGCGATCCGTTCCTGGCGACCTTGGCGCCGGCACAAGTGTTGGTTTGCGCTGTTCCGCGCAGCGACGTTGCACAAGGCTGTATGGCCGTTGTGGATAGCGATGGTGTGCTGGCGCAATTTCTGGGTACGGCAGAGGAAATTTTCGTCCTGGTCAGGCCTGACAAATATGTAATGGCGGCTTTCGGTTGCGCGGACGTTGCCCCAGTCGCAGCGAGAATTGCATCGTTCTTGCAGGATCCGGCTGAGGTCGTTTTTCGGCAAACGGCTTAACGCCGACCGCCGCGTGATCTGGCGCGTCTGCGCCCGCGCCCTATCCTGGGCCTGGCTGCATCAATGTTCAAAATGCAGTCTGATAAAAGCAGGATCCTTCAGCGTACCCGCGCCCTCGGCGCTGACCTTGTCAGCGAGGTGGTGCAAGATCGCAGAGCCTACCTGCTGCAGCGCCAAGTCTATATCCAGTGTAGTGATGTCGGCATGGAGGAGATGGTCGGCCTGTGCTTGGCTAAGGCCCGGGCCTTTCTCCAGCGCAATCGGATCGCCCGTATGCACCAACTCAATGTTGAGATTGTATTCGTCGAAGAATCCGCGGATGCGTACCGGTCGGCGTCCGCCACTGGCAGCGATGGCCTCGATGGCTTCTAAAGAGGCCGAAATCGCGCGTTGTAGGACATCGCGGCGTGCGGACCAAATGCCGCCCTGCCGTTCGATGAACTCGACGGCCTGCTGACGCACGGGGCGATCGTCTGCCGTAAGGGTGCCCTCGACGCGTTGTTTGGTGCCGAGTTGGAACAGCCAATTCAGCAGCACGACCACGATTCCAGTGACGACGAAACTGTTCTCCGCGATGAAACGCAACTCTTTAGGAAAGTTCTGGCTAATGCCCGGCAACACCATCACAGCCAGTCCTGCGGCCAACGCCAGTCCGATGGAGAAGGTGGCGCGGTGATCGACGGGCCGTTCGGTGGCCATCTCGATACCGGTCACCATCAGAAACAGTGCCGTGTAAACCGCCAGTCCACCACTCAATGCCGTTGGGATAAGCGCCACGAGGGCGATGCACTTGGGTAGGAAGGCCAGACCCAAGAAGACGGCGGCGGTTGCAAAACCGATATAACGCGATGTGGCCTTGCTGGCGCTTGCGAGGGCTACATTGTCCGAGTCATAGACGTTTGGTGCGCCGCCGAAACAAGCGGCCACCAGGTTGCCAAGGCCGCCTGCACGAACAGCGTTCGACATGGAGAGGGCGTTGGGACGCTTCCAGTCCGCATCGGTCATGCGGTCTAAGACCACGGCGCCACCCATGTTTTCGAGCTGGTTCATTAGCGAGGTGATGGCAGCGGCAATCAGCAGCGCAGGGGGCACGTGTAAACTCGGTGCAGCCAAGTGTGGCAGCCCGAGCCACGGTGTATCCGTGAGGGTCGAGGCACCCTGGACTTGCCCCAACACGGCGGCGACCGTTACGCCGACGACCAGTCCGGTTACCACAGCGATCAACTGCAGACGTCGTGTGCCCCAGATCGAGAGTGCGACTATCGTTGCCAAAGCACTGGTGGAGATCAGCACGCTCGACAGGTCGACCTGCATCCGTGCGTTAAGGCCCCACGCATCCTTGAAGGCGGGTGCCACTAGGTACATGCCGTCCATACAGAGGATCGTGCCGACCACAGAGGTGGGGAACAGCGCACGCAGTTTCGGCAGAATGGGACTGACCCCCAATGCCGTGATGGCGGCCACGAACGAAATGGTCGCCAAGGCGCCAGGTCCGCTGATCGCCATCGCCGCGGCGGCCACGGTGATGAGTGCAGGTTCGACCGAGTGCACCAGGAAGACGCCGCTGCCCCAGCGACCGCCCCAGGCTTGCAGTACGGTCGATACGGCCATCCCCAGCAGCGTCGCAGACAGGATCGCTGGCATCGTCTCGACCGACACACCGGTGACATGGGCTAAGGCAAGCAGCAACAGTAAGCTCGGTAGCGCCGTGGCCACGTGCTGCAGTGACAGCATGCTGAGCGCGAGATTGGGGGGGCGGTCCTCGAGGGAATAGATGGCATCGTAGGGACGTCGGCGCTTCCCAGAGGGGGGGGAGGCGTGCGGCAAAGCGGTCCCATACGGTCGTTTGGTTATCTGCTTTCAGGACATCACCGTAAAGGCCGCAGATGACAAGGCGACACTTTACAGGCCTGAATCCGCGCGCAGCAACCTATTTACGCGTGTGCACGGCGCCTGCGACGCGCATTCAAACTCTTCTTTTTTCTATACAAACCAGCTATTTAACTGCTTAATACGTTATTTAATCCACCGCGCTGCGTGGCGCTGCGGTGCGCGAGTCCAGCGCCCGCCATCCTGCGGGACTGAGTGGCTAGCGCAGCGCGGCCGACCGATCGCGCAGGAACGCCGTGACACGTAGCGTCAGGGGCAGGTAGTCTTGCCCGGCAGCATCGGTCAGTGCAGCGTCGGGTTCCCATTTCGCAAGGGCTGTTGATGAAACGCGTGTATGCAAGTCTCCTGCTGATTGGTCTGGGCCTCGCATCGACGGTGTCGGCGCAGGTGCCCAACAAGCTGCGGATTCTCACGTGGGGCGGTTATGTGCCGGCCGATGTGGCTGAGGATTTTCGCAAGGAAACCGGCATTGCAGTGGAAGTCACTGTCGATGACGATGTGGGCATCATCGCGCGTTTACGCGCCTCCGGTGGCGCCGGATTCGACCTTATACAGCCCTCGCAGGATCGACTGACCGGCGCGCAGCAGCAGTATCACTTCTACAAGCCCATCGATATTACGAGGATTCAGAGCGAGCGCTACATTCCTGCACTACTGGACAGCGTGAAAGCCAATACCACGATAGACGGCAAACTCTACAGCTTGCCTTTCCTGTGGGGCGCGCAGGGCATTGTCGTGAACCGTCGCACTGCGAAAGTCGCGGACTATCTCGATCTGTGTAAACCGGAATTGCATGACAAAACATCGATGCGCGCGCTGCGTCACTCGTTGATCGCCTTTGCGTTCGGACTGGGTAAGGACCCATTTGCGCTGTATTCCGACCCTAAAGCGTATGCGCAATTGATGGACGAGGTCGCCCAGACCTTGATTGCGTGCAAACCCAATCTGCACTTGTACTTTGAGTCGACGGCACAGTTGTATGCAGCCATGCGGGCCGACAAGGTCAGCGCCGCGCTGCTGTGGGACTCCGCTAGTTGGGAACTGCATCGTGAAAATCCCTATGTCCGCTTCGTTAATCCGAAATCCGGGGCGGTTGGTTGGATGATCACCTACGCACTGCCGGCAAAGGGTCAGAACGACGCTGCGGCCTATGCGTGGATCAATTTCAATCAACGCCCGGAGATTGCCGCGCGCGTGACCAAAGCGACCGGCAACTTTACGGGTGTCAAGGGAACGATGTCGTTGGTGGACCGACGGCAGAAAGCGCAGTTTTTTGATAGTTTTCCGGAAGGATTCAAGAACATCCACTGGTCCCCTGCGATGCCCGCGGGACTGGAAGCGATCGAGGCGCGTGCACTGGAGCGCATCAAGGCGGCGCACTAAGGGCCCTTTGCTTTTGATCCCGGTTAGACGCGCGCCCGCACCCGGCGCAATGGCGCACAGACTTGGGTCACCGCGCCGGGAAGCGGGTGCCGACATGCCGTGCAGCCATCGCCTCCCGTAGCGCGTCCCTATCAGGTTGCTCCGTGGTCCTGAAGGGACTACGCTCCCTGCAGACGTTCTACGCAGAGGGGATCCCCATGATGCGCGCAATCACTCGAATGATCAGTGTCACCGCAGTAGGCAGTTTGGCCACGGTCATTGCCGGGTGCGCAACAGTGGCGCCCTCGCAGCAGCCCGTGATGGCTTCGGTGCCGGTGGCGCAGCAGGTTGCGGCCCAGCAGGCTGTCCTCGCGCCCGCCGCTAAGGTGCTCAAGCGTAAGGTGGCGATTGGCCGCTTTACGAATGAAACGCGTTACGGCAAGTCGTTTCAGGTAGATGCCAGTCTCGATCCGCTGGGCAAGCAGGCCTCTGACATGCTCGCGACGCGCTTGGTGGGATCACAAAAGTTTCTGGTGTTCGAACGGCCCGATCTGAGCAAGATCAAGGCAGAACAATCGCTCTCCGGTGATGGGGGCTTGATCGGTGTCGATGCCCTGATCATTGGGTCGGTCACTGAGTTCGGCCGCAGTACGACGGGCAAGTCCGGCTTTTTGAGTGCGACGAAAATGCAGACCGCACATGCCAAGGTTGAAATTCGCCTTGTGGATGTGCGCACTGGCTATGTCTTTTTCACCGCCAGTGGCGCAGGCGACGCCGCAACAGAATCGGGGCAGGTCGCCGGATTTGGCAATCAAGCCGATTATGATGCGACCTTGAATGACCGGGCCATTGGCGCCGCCATTTCCGATGTGCAGAATGCGCTGATGTCCAAGCTGGAGGAGCGCCCGTGGCGCACGGACATTCTCAAAGTCGATGGCCAACAGGTCTATGTGTCTGGCGGTGCGCGTCAGGGAATTCGGGTCGGCGATACGCTCGCGATTCTGCAGGCGGGCGAAAAGGTGAAGAGTGCCCAGACCGGTTTTGAGATCTCGTTGCCGTCCAAGTCGGTTGGACAACTGCGCATCACAGCGATTTTTGGTGATAACGAAACCAACGAAGGTGCGGTGGGCGAGATTGTTTCGGGCGTCATCACGGATGCGCAAAGAAGTAACCTCTATGTTGGCGAGCGCTAGGGAGCAGACCTTCCTTAAAGCTGTTGAAAAGAATGTGCTTTTTACAACCATTAAATATTCGTGAGCTAACAAACGCTTCATACCTTACTCCGTACAGCCTGCGTCATTACTTCATTACAGATAAGATCAAAGCGGGATTAAGCTATCGGCAAGTGGCTGACATCTGCGGCACCAGCGTCACGCAGATTGAGAATACTTATCGGCACTTGGACAGAGAGACCATGCTGACTAATGCGCTGGCGGACTATGAGGTAGATGCCTTGGGCAGGCTTATTCCGAAAACAGTTACTCCGTGGTTTGCGGGCGTTTAGCTTGTACTTCGCGTGGCACGCCGGGGCCGGCAGACTAGACAGATCAGTTTTTGATCCTGCTTCCGCAAACATAAAATGAATTTGTTAACGCCATTTAAGACATAACCGACTGTTTATAATACAGTTTTCAACAAGCAGCTGAAAAGTTAGACGCACAGCTGCAACTCGCCGCCCGCTCTTAGCTCGTTCAGCCTTTCAAAAAAGCTCCGCCGACCAACGTCTTACAACCGTTTGTAGACCAACCGAAGTATGATGATTGTGAATGAACACGCGAGCGTCAGGCCGACCGCCAGACCACACAGCGTTGGGCCACCGCATACGCAGACAGGAAGACCGCATGAGCGACGCTTTTTTTGAGAAACCAATACTGAACTCGCCCTACGAGTATCCTTCTAAGCATTGGGAACTTGATAAAAGCGGCCAGCCTACCCATGAAACCTTACCAACCCGGCGACGTGCCGAGTTCGTAACGCCAATCCCAAAGCCGAAAGGCAAGCAGAAGGATCTGCTGCTGGATGATGGCGCATGACCGACTTATCCTCCGCATCCGTGCGTCGCCAATCCAATTGGATCGGCTTTCGCACGATCGTCACGCGGGAATTCTCTCGAATTATCCGTATCTGGGGGCAGACGCTACTGCCATCTGCACCTAAATCAACGGCGATGCGTTTGACGACAAGTAAGAAAATAGGTGAGACTCGCATTATCGCGTTACGGGCATCAGAACTTGACCAGTCGGAGAAAGTCTGTCGGCTATTGCCGATGGCGACAAAAAAACCGATTAAGTAGCTATCACAATGATAATCTTTCTGTGAATTATACCTCTCCAAAAGGACCTGGAAAATGAAGCTCCAAGCTGTATTGGTTGTCCTCGTAGCGTTATCGGGATGCGCATCGGCACCAAACCCCGTAGATCAAAGAAATTCCGCTCTAACCCACGGAAATGTGCAGCTGAATTTGTCCGTTGGAAAAACCACCCAAGCCGAAGTACTTGAGAAATTTGGGTCACCCAATATCACCACAATGGACGGCGACCGGAACGAGATTTGGTCTTATCAACGTCACGCAACCGTCAGCCAAAGCTCGGGCAGCGCGAGCGCATGGTCAATTGTGTTGTTTGGTGGCGGCCAGTACGCGGAAGGCTTTCAACAAAGTCAGAGAACCATTACGTTGATTATAAAGTTTGACGCAAACCATGTTGTTTCCGACTTCCGCAGTCGCTCAAGCGATTTTTAAGGAGATAGATATGAAGAAAATCATCAGTTGCTTAATTGCAGCCACGTTGCTTTGTGGCGCCGCTCCCGCGCTTGCAACAAAACAGCCTGAGCTCACGCCAATGCAGTTGCAGGCAATTCAACAAAAAGAATTCGAAATAGAAAAGCCCACTGTTTTCGCCGCGGTGATGTCCGTATTGCAAGACCTCGGCTACACTATAGACTCAGCGGAAATGGCTACCGGATTCATTACCGCATCCTCAGCGACAACAAACAAGACAAATTTCTTTGAAGCCTTGGCGGGCGTTTCAGGATCCGGCAATACACGCGTAACGGCGTTTTGCGAAACCAGACCAGGGAACCGGTCACGCGTTCGATTGAATTTTATTTCGACAAAATCGCGGTCTGGACGGTATGGTCAATCCGCCAGACAGGACCAACCGATTCTAGATCCAACGGTCTACCAGAGAGCATTTGAGCGAATTGACGAGGCGGTATTCGTCAACGTCGCTACGGATAGTCCCGCTACGCGAAAAGACCAGCCTGCGCAACCGAACGGAGGCAAGCAGGAAGCAGCTCAGTCACCCGCAGCCGAAGCGAGTCCATCTCTTCCTGCAGCTGCGAACACTCCACCAGTTACGCCTCAACCGCATTGATTAATTGCGTAAAGCGGCAGTAGCCCGAATTATGACTCTGGGCACCAAACTTTGGGTCGTAATTCGGGCTTGTAATTGGTGTTTCGCGCGCTATCTAAGATTAGTAGATTGCTGGAGTTTTGACGCATTAGCACTGCCGCGTCTCAGCATAAAAATGAGGCCGCTCCACGCTTGCGTCTTAACTTAGTAGCTGGGTTATCGGAACATGCTCGCTCGCGGAACACCCACCGAGATCACCCATGCCCGAAGGCCCCGAAATCCGCCGAGCCGCCGACCGCATCGCCCGCGTGCTCACGGGGCGGCGAGTCCTATCGGTCGAGTGCCACATCCCGACACTCGCACGGCGTGCTCGCGCACTTTCCGGCGCACACGTCGTCTCGGTCACGCCGCGCTCGAAGGCGCTTCTGATCCGCTTCTCAACTGGCGACATCCTCTACTCGCACAACCAGCTGTACGGTCGCTGGAGCGTCGATCGCGCCTCAAAATCGCCGGACTCTCGGCGCGCGTTGCGGGTCGCGATCGCCACCAAAGATCACGTCGCGCGACTTTACTCGGCGACCGACATTGAGCTGCTGGATGCTCGACACCGACTATAACGAAGAGAGCTTTTTCGTGCGGCATGCCTATTTTCTTGGCGCAAACGATCCTTATGGCGCACTAAAAACAACTTTGAAAGCTGAAATCAACAAGGAGGCTTGGGATACGCTGAACAGCGACTGCGCCGACTGATTGCGAGTGAGCCGTCTTTAGCGGAGCGGATAGAAATTGAAGCTCTCAATGCTGTCGGGCTGCGTCTCTATAATTTGCGGTTTGGGGATACGCGTATCGGAGGCGCGGAGCAGATTCGGGAGGTCTTGGCTGCTGTCGTCGCAGATGCACCAAAGACAAAGTTCTCCCTGGCATTTTTGATTAGCGAGTGGCTAGAGATTGTCGATGCTTGGCAGATCCGAACCTGGGAAGGATATAGGGACGTTCGCCGTCTCGGACGTAAGATGCGTCTTTCGGAGGCGTTGCGAAAGACGCTATGGGAACTGTTTGAGCAAGTTAACGCGCGCTTAGCTGCGAATAATATTGTTACGTATGCGGGCGTGTTTACAGCTTTGGCAGATTCACTGTCGGCTAGTAAGTCGCTACCTTTCGACGTCGTCGTGGTTGACGAGGCGCAAGATGTAACAGTAGCGCAGTTGCGATTCCTATCAGTCATTGGAAAATCCGGTCAAAACGCTCTGTTTTTCGCAGGGGATCTTGGACAGCGGATATTCCAAACGCCGTTTTCGTGGAAATCACTCGGCGTCGACATTCGTGGTCGATCGAAGACCTTGACGGTCAACTACCGTACATCACATCAAATACGTCAGCATGCCGATAAGCTATTAGAGCCTGAAGTTGCTGACGTGGACGGGAATTTCGAGTCGCGTAAGGGAACCGTATCAGTCTTTAGCGGACCAGCGCCGGTAATCGCAAAGGCGCAAGATCGCGCCGCAGAGACCAAGCTAGTTGGTGACTGGTTGAAGCAACACATTGAAAACGGCGTGGCGCTGCATGAGTTCTGTCTCATCGTGCGATCCGAGCTTGAGATTGCGCGGGCCATTGCAGCAGCTCAATCTGTAAGCGTTCCTTATCAAATTATTAGCGACGATGCGCTGGCGCCCCACGGCTCCGTTGGCATCGCGACGATGCATATCGCCAAGGGTCACGAGTTCCGGGCCGTTGCAGTAATGGCGTGCGACGCGGATGTCATCCCGTCGCAACAACGCATAGCCGAAATTACGGATGAGGCGGATCTAGAGGAAGTCTATGCGACGGAGCGGCATCTACTTTACGTCGCTATTACCCGTGCCCGAGATTTCCTGCTCATCACAAGTGCCGGAGAGGCGTCGGAGTTTCTTGACGACTTGAAATAGCGAATAGGTCGCATCTAGGGAATAAGAAGGTCAAACTTACAATGCCCAAGCCCAGAGTCAAAAAACCCCTACGATTGCGCACGATTCTTCTTGAGCTTCAAGAAAAGGGTGAACGGGTTTGGGCCAATAAGCGAAACGTGCAGGCGGAGATGTGGCGCCATGTCGCAGAGATCTACTTTTTCTACCGTGAGGCAATAAGCAACGAGCACACGTTACATATGCTCTATGTCGAAGCGAATTTGCAGTTCAAGACGATAAAGCAAGGAATGAACTTCGGTCCGCTGCTGCGCTTAGTTTGGGGCGACGATAACTGTAGCCATCGCGAAACGGACAGACATAGCCGCGCGCTTAATGCCATTGATGCTCACTACAGGAAAAAGCCGACGCTGTTCGCCAAAGATGGCGTAGCCAAACTGGCCGAGTTCATCAAGGCGCAAGGCGGAATTACCAAGCTTGCCGGATATGTAAAGTCGGAGAACGACGAACCCGCTGTCGACATTCCAGATTCAATCCTCGCAAAAGACCCAGAGCCCACAGCGGCTGCAAAGATTGCTGCCATCTTCGTGAAAGCCGCTCCTGAAATTCCTAATCTTCCGATTATTGCTCCAATAAAGTCGCCAGAAATAACTACTCAAATTCAGACTGGTAAGAGCGACTTGGGAATCCTGCTTGTGCGAAGGTCTGGCAGCAACTACGATATTGTTGGCGGTAGTCCGGATCCAGAGATCATACGACTCGTATACGCAGATGTTTACAAAAGATCATTTGCTGCACTGTCGCCAGCTCTTCGGTGCATTCTAGAGACGCTTCGGACGCAGTGTTTGCCCGGAAACCTGCAGAAGTTTCAGGACGCTCTTGTCGATGTTGGTATTTCGGGGCACACAAAAGAAAAGAAGGCTCTGTCGCACCGTCGGCTTCTGTTTATTCAAGAAGGCCGGCATTTATTGCTCAGCCCGACAAATGCGCGCTCGGGCGTTGTTACAAACGCAAGGTTGGCTGGAAAGGCATTTATCGAGTCGCCCGATGACCTGATGCTTTAATATAGAGCCCGGCGTCGGATTGAGAAGGATCTAATTAGTAGTTACGACTTCCATCTCTATACGTTACTCGAGCCACATCGTCCTGTGGAATATGACGAGAGCCATGAGCTTTGCTATGTGGCTCGATTGCAGAATTCGCTAAAGCCGAATTCGGGATTTATGCACCTCGACTTTTGGAGGTCGGAGCTCGCTAGCGGGCTGCCGATAAGCCAGGTTATGAAGCCCGCGCCGCTGGGCGGCATTAAATGGCAGCACGTGTTGCCTGTGTCATGGTTCCGTGGGCTCGCGTACGACGTTCTCGACCGCTGGCTAGAAGGATGCGGGACGCACATTAAGCGGGATCGCCACAAAGTTTGTCGACTCACTTTCCAGAAAACTAGCATCTGCTTCGAGTTCGACAAGGATGGCAAAGGCTTTGCGATATCGGAAACACAAGAGTTTGCCAGCGCGGCTCCTAGCGCCGGCACAATCGTTGCGTATTTTCTGACGAAAGACTTAATACCAGCCCTTCGCGGTATTAGCGACCTCGACATGTTGGCAGACGTTTCTCTGGCTGTGACTGAAGAGGTGCTGAGCATTGAGTACGCGACGGAGGCTGCGGAGTACTCAGTTATCGTGCTGCGTACGACGGAGTCGGGCTCTCGGTGCGAGAAGTCGTTTTTGGCATACACGCCTGCGCAGTTCACGAGCTTCGAGACAGAGCACAAGATTACGGATGACACGGAGGTCTACGAATGATCTCTGATGACTCCGCGGTTTATCTTCCAGCCGTTAATGACGCGTACGCTGCTGGTGTATTGCGGTTACTGACTATGAAGCGGTTTAGCCTAATTCTTTGCCTGGCGCTGCTGGCTGGGTGCACCCTGCCACAGACCGTTGTGATGACCGGCGCCGCTGCGCCTAGCTTGATTTTGAAAGGCGCACCGGATGGAGCAGCCGTCTACGTCGACGGCTTGAGCCGGGGCGATGCCAAGCAATTCGACGGTAACCCAAAGGTGCTCGCCGTTTTGGAAGGCGTGCATACCGTGGAAGTCCGCCAAGGCACTGCCGTGCTCTACGTCGAGAAGGTCTTCGTCAGTAATGGCGAGAGCCGTACGGTGATCGTGGCAACTGGGGCCGCTCGATGAAGCGCCGACTCGCACTCGTTACGGCGGCGGTGTTGTTGGCCGGTTGCGCGACGCAGCAGGCCAAATATGATTGGGGGCAGCACGATCAGAAGCTGTACGCGTACTACAAGGCCCCAGCGAATTTGCTTGAGTTCTCTGATGCGCTGAGTGCGATCGTAAAAGCGGCAGAAACCAAGCACACCCGAGTGCCACCGGGTGTGTATGCCGAATATGGCTACCTGCAGTTGCAGGCGGGCAAGACGAAAGAGGCTGCCGACCTATTCGGGCTCGAGGCCGCGCATTGGCCCGAATCGAAAGTGTTTATGGACCGCATGGCTGCGGTGGCTTTAGGTGGTTCGTCCTCCGCCCCGACGAAGTAAAGGGGATCCGATGCGTTCATTAACGGCTTTTAGTATAGTTATTACGCTGCTGGCGCTGGCCGGCTGTGCCACGCCGCCCAAGCATTCGAATTACACGCAATTCAGAGCGGAGTCGCCGCGGTCCATTTTGGTCGTCCCCGTGACCAACCGAAGCGTCGAAGTCAATGCGCCGGATTATTTTCTCTCGACCATCTCGCGTCCGCTGGCCGAGCGGGGGTATTACGTGTTTCCGGTCAACATGGTCAAGTCGGTTTTAGCCGATGATGGCTTGAGTGATGCGAATATGGTGCATGCGGGCGATCCTCGCCGACTCGGGGAAATGTTCGGCGCCGATTCGGTCCTGTATGTGTCGATCGAGCGATGGGATGCCAAATACATCGTCTTGTCCACGAGTGTGACTGTTGCATTGAAGTACACGCTAAAGAGCACGCACTCAGGCGAGGAAATTTGGTCCAATCACCAAACGATGGTTTATCAGCCGCAGCACAACAGCAACGGCGGATTGGCCGGTCTTATCGCGGACGCCATCGTTGCTGCAATCGCCAAGGCGGCGCCCAATTATCTGCCCTTGGCGGTGATGGCGAATGATCAGGCGATCAACCTAAAAAACACGGGCTTGCCAGCAGGTCCTTACGATGGTGCTTTTGGGAAAGACCTCGTCGACTTTTAGACCTTCCTGGCAACCAGTGGTGCGACCTACCTAGCGCGGCCGGGCGCGCCGCCGCTAGGGGCCTCCAGTGGCGCGTCGTTCAGGCGCTTGCCGCGGCGATCGCCGCGTTGAAGGTGGGACTTGGGCGCATCACGGCGGTGACCTTGGCCAGGTCCGCCCAGTAGTAGCCGCCGATATCGGCGGGTCGCCCCTGCACCGCGGCTAGTTCCTTGACGATCGTCTGCTCGTTTTCGCTCAGCGTTTGCGCTAGCGGTGCAAAATGCGCGGCGAGCGCAGCGTCCGCGGTCTGTGCGGCCAGCTCTTGCGCCCAGTACAGCGCCAGATAGAACTGGCTGCCACGGTTGTCGAGTTCGCCGGTTTTGGGGGACGGTGACTTGCGGTTGTCCAGCAGTTTGCCCGTTGCCGCGTCCAGCGTAGCGGCCAGGATCGTCGCTTGGGTATTGCCGGTCTTCAGGCCTAGGTCTTCGAGGCTGACTGCGAGCGCTAAGAACTCACCCAAGGAATCCCAGCGCAGATGATTTTCCTCGACCAGTTGCTGCACGTGCTTGGGCGCCGAGCCACCCGCACCGGTTTCGTACATTCCGCCACCGGCCATCAGGGGCACGATGGATAACATCTTGGCACTGGTCCCCAGTTCCATGATGGGGAACAAATCGGTCAGGTAATCGCGCAGGATGTTGCCCGTAACCGAAATCGTGTCCAAGCCGCGCATGACGCGCTCAAGCGTATAGCGCATGGCGCGCACCTGCGACATGATCTCAATGTGCAGGCCGTCGGTGTTGTGCTCCTGCAAATAGGTTTTTACTTTCTTGATCAGTTCCGCCTCGTGGGGTCGGTACGAATCCAGCCAGAAGACTGCCGGCATGCCGGAGTTGCGGCAGCGCGTGACGGCGAGTTTGACCCAATCGCGGATGGGTGCGTCCTTGACCTGGCACATACGCCAGAGGTCACCGGCCTCGACGCTCTCGCTCAACAGCACTTCTCCTGTGGCGAGATCGGTGATATTGGCGATGCCGTCCTCCGGAATTTCAAAGGTTTTGTCGTGCGAGCCGTATTCTTCGGCTTGCTGGGCCATCAGACCGACGTTGGGGACAGTGCCCATCGTGCGTGGGTCAAACGCACCGTGCCACTTACAGAAATTGATGATTTCCTGATAGATACGCGCAAAAGTGCTTTCTGGGATGACCGCTTTGACTTCCTTGAGTCGACCATCGGCGCCATACATTTTGCCGCCCGAACGAATCATCGCCGGCATGGAGGCGTCCACAATGATGTCGTTTGGCGAGTGGAAATTCGTGATGCCTTTGGCCGAGTCAACCATTGCCAGTTCCGGCCGATGCTCTTGGCAGGCATGCAGATCGCGAATGATCTCCTCGCGCTGCGAAGTCGGTAGATTTGCAATTTTTGCGTGCAAATCGGCCATGCCGTTGTTGACGTTGATGCCCAATTGATTGAACAGCGCGTCGTGTTTCTCGAACGCTTCACGGTAGAACGTACGCACGCAATGCCCGAACACAATCGGGTGCGAGACCTTCATCATGGTGGCCTTCACGTGGAGCGAGAACATCACGCCGGTCTTACGGGCGTCCTCGATCTCTCGCTCGTAGAAGGCTAGCAGTGCCTTCTTCGACATGTACATCGAATCGATAATCTCGCCTTTCAGTAGCGGTACTCTAGCCTTCAGAATCTTCGTTTGGCCGCTCTTGGTAATCAGTTCCATTTTGACGTCACACGCGTGGTCCAACGTCATCGACTTTTCACCGTGGTAGAAGTCACCGCCGTGCATGTGGGAGACATGCGTGCGGGAGGCTTGCGACCATTCGCTCATCGAATGCGGATTTTTGCGTGCGTATTCCTTCACGGCGCGTGGTGCGCGCCGATCGGAATTGCCTTCACGCAATACCGGGTTGACCGAAGAACCGATGCTCTTGCCGTAACGGGACTTGATGGCGGATTCTGCTTCCGTCTTGGGCTCACTGGGATAGTCGGGGAGCGCGTAGCCCTTGCTTTGCAGTTCCTTGATGGCCGCGATCAGTTGCCCTTGCGAGGCGCTGATGTTCGGTAGCTTGATAATGTTGGCATCCGGCGAAAGCGTCTTCTGCGCAAGCGCGGCTAAGGCGTCGGGGACCCGTTGTTCTGGGGTCAAGTATTCGGGAAAGGTAGCGAGGATGCGGGCCGCAACCGAGATGTCCGAGGCGCTTACTTGGATGCCAGCGGGCGCGGTGAAGGTGCGGACGATGGGCAGGAAGGCGTGCGTCGCCAGTAGTGGCGCCTCGTCGGTGAGGGTGTAAATAATGGTCGATTCGCTGCGCATGCGCGGTCCTCAAGGGTACGGAAACAGGGTCGATTCCCAACGCCATTATCGCACTATTCACGGCGATTGCCGCTTGGAAAGCCCCACTGGATAGCGCGCTTTGCGCATCCGAGCCGGCACAGTCGACAGGGCAGGGTCTGATTTCGGATACTAACGCCTGCCCTTGAGCACACAGAGTGGGTGGTGTATGCCGCAATCGAATCCCGTTGGCCTGCAAGGAGCGGCGCTGGTCGACCTCGAACGCTACCCCATCGACCAGTGCGGTCCGGCCCGCGATGCGTTACTGGCGGGTTTGCGCCAGGCGCTCGCGGACGGGGGTTGTGCCGTGCTGAAGGGTTTCGTGCGGCCGGTGCATCTGCCGGCCTTGATTGCCGAGTGCGAGCGGGTGCGCGGCGCCGGGCACCGCAACTGCAATCGCACCAACGCGTACTTTACGCAGGATCGTCCGGAGCTGCCGTCAACGCACCCGCTGCGGCGTTTCTACGATCGTTCCAACGCCTTCATTGCGGCGGATCAATTCGGTGCGGACAGCGCGATTCGGGCGATTTATGAATGGCCCGCGTTCGCGCCCTTCATACAGGAGGCGTTGCAAGAGACCGCCTTCCATCGTTATGGCGATCCGCTTGCGGATGTCATCGTGAATATGGCCGAAGCGGGCAATGGCTTTCCCTGGCACTTTGACACCAATAATTACACCGTAACGCTGGCGATTCAGAACGCAGAAGGTGGTGGAGACTTTGAGTACAGTCCGGGCTTGCGTACGCCGACCGATGAGAACTATGCGGGCGTCGAGCGGGTGCTCGATGGCGACCCGGCACTGATCCGGCAATTGGTGTTGGCGCCTGGCGATCTGCAGATTTTTCGCGGTCGCTATTCGTTACATCGGGTGACGCCGCTGCACGGACTTCGGCCGCGGTATGTAGCGATCTACAGCTTTGCCGAACGCCCCGATATGATCGGCAGTCCCGAGCGCACCCGCCAACTTTATGGTCGGGTGCTTCCCATTCATTACGCATACGCGGGCCGCCGCGTAGATCCCTTGGTCGATTAAAACTCAGGGCGTTGGCAGGACGGGTGCCTCCAGGAGGCACTGCCATTCACGCGCAAAGTCGATGGAGACGCGCGCGTGCACACGCCCTTGCCGATCGAGAAAGCGTTGTAGGCCCGCGTGCGTGAAGACACCTTCATGCCAGATGTTTGGATGAATGTACAAGCCGCGCGACCCATCAAAGCGGAAACAGATGAAGTGCTCTGGCCGCACGTCATCGCCGGGCAGTGCGAGCGGCACGTAGAAGGGCTTGGCCTCAATCGGGTAAAACAGTTGACCCCCGTCCGGATGATAGTTCGCGTGCCACAACAGCATGCGGGTGGGCGCGTGGGTATGGTCGGTGCGCGCGCGCTCCGGTGGCACCGCGTAGGCAAGCACGTAATGGCCGCCAACGGCCTCGTTGCGGCCGTACAGCACATCGCCTTGCCACTCGCTGTAAAAGGTGCCTTCGCTGGTGCCGCCTTCATTGCCGGTGTCGGCATCGACGGGGCGCCAACCCTGTGCCGGCCAACGGACGATCTCGATGGCGCACTGTGCCGGATCGTCGACCAATCGTCCGTATCCGGCAAGGTTCGCGTCGGTGGCCTCGACAACCGGCATCACCACCGTCGGTAGATTGGCCGGCAGATCGGGATGCAGATAGTCGATGGACGTCACTCGAAGTCCTCCGGCGGGAGCCCGTGGGTTCGCGGTGAGATCCACCACGAGTAGGCGGCAGGGACGCCGAAGGCCAGTCCGCTACCGAGCAGCAGCGCCACCAGCCCGAGGCGCGGTTGCCACGCGGCCAGCACTGCAGTGGTAAGGCCCGCCAGCATCACCAGTGGTCCGGCGAGTCGGTGGGTGCGATCCCAGACGTGCACGTCGGCCAGCGTCCACGGCGTGCGGATGCCAAAGTAAAAGTTGCGCGTGATTTTGCCCATCCAGTTACCGAGCACCACCAACAGCAGCCCCACGGCGCACAGGGTTTGTCGTGGCATGGACAGTGGCAAGCCCAGTGCCACCGCATCGACCAGGAACGTCATCCACAGCCCGAGACCGGCGACGATGGCCACCACAGCGCGGTAAATCCGCGCGAAGGGCGCCATCGGGAATTGGCTTGGGGAGAGGGCCGGCAGGAGCGTCATCGCACTGACGACGACGGTAAAGACGAGCGGCAGGATCCAGACACCCCAGGGTTTTGCGAGCGTGCCATCGATCTGGCCGAACGCATTCCAATGCGTAGGCATGGGGTCGGGCAAGCGCGTATAGAGCAGCGCTTGCAGTAGCCCCATCGACGCCAGGGTCCCGAGGGCCAGGCGGTAAGTACGCAGGGTGTCTAGGATCATGGCGTTCCGCTTCCTCGATCAAGTAAGGCGGTGGCCAGGTCCTCCAGCACCGAGCTGTTCAGTGCATAGATGCGCTGGGTCGCGCGCTTTTCGCAGCGGACGAGGTCGGCTTCCCGCAGCAATTTCAGGTGGTGCGAGAGGGTGCTGGGGCTGATTTCCAGGCCTTCTGCCAGGGCGGCCACCGGCAGGGGCCCCGCGCGCAGCCGCTTGAGCAACGCGCGCCGCTGCGGGTCGGCCAAAGCGCGAAAGACCCGGTTCCACATAGTTCGAATTTTATCGAATTTAAGGTGTGCAAGGCAATTCCCTCAACGCAGCGGCGCCAGATCCCACACCACCACGGCATGCGCGGGCAGCTCGATGCTGCGCGTGCCCGCCAGTGGCGCCACTCCTTCGATCGCCGGCCCGTGGCGGCGTGTGATCCGGAATCGGTGCGGTGCGTGACTGGGCAGTTCGAACGTGGCGGCCACATCGAGCGTGATCCGTTGCGGGTAGGCGGAGGGATTGCGCAGTGCCAGGATCGCCCCTTCCGGTGCCCACGAGGCCCAGCCATAAATGGCATCGCGCGCCGGATCACCGCCGACCCAGTGACTGTCGCGCAACAGATCCGCGTGGGCGCGGGCCCACTGTGCGGCAGTCGCGAGTGTGTCCCAGTCGGCCTCGGCCAGCAGATCGGGCGACACATACAACTCCTGCAGGCCAGTTCCGGAGGCGAAGTAGCTCCATACTTCATCGGCCAGATCGTGCTCGGGATCGCGGTCTAGGCCGCGCGCGTGGCGCGCGTAGATGATGCCGTGCAGCATCAGCGCGTTCAGCGGAAACAGCGGACCTTGGCGGACGATGCCACCGTAGGTATCCGCATCGCGATAGGTGATCCAGCGCTGCCGATCGCTGCCAGTACCGAGGAACGAATGATCCTCACCGCCGCGCCAAATGGAATCGACGCTGTGCAACCAGAAGGGCGACGGCCAGGTGCCCGTGGTGAGGTTGATGTAGAGCGAGGGGCTCGCGGTGCGCAGGTCCGCGATCAGTGCCATCGCAGCGGCAAAGTCGCTGTCGAAGGCGCTGCCCGCAGTGACTTTGTCGGGGCTGCCGGTGCCGTCGAGTTTGAATTGGTTGACGCCATAGCGGCGCACCAGTTCGAGCGTGGTGTCATGAAACAGAGGGTAGTAGTGCGGCCCACTCAGGGCCAGGCCCTGATCGTCCACCTCATAACCGCCCGCCTTGCCGGCAGCCAGGCGTTGCTGGCGCGGTGGACCGTAGCCGCCCCACGGTGATAGCCACATTCCCGGGCCCGCTCCGAGCGCTTCGGTCGCGGCGCGCAGCGGGGTGAAGCCGTTGGGAAAGCCGCTATGAAATTGCCAGAGGTGATTGGGATCATCCCAGCCATCGTCAAACAAGAACGAGTCCAACTTGACACCGCGTTGATGCACCAAAGACTCGCCGTAGCGCGCAACCACAGCGAGTGCTTCGGCCTCGGTGTAGCGCGTGAAATAGCCGATGTCGTACCACGAGTTGTAGTGCAGGAAGGTCCGAAACGGATGGGCACGTTCGGACTCGATGTAGGCCTGGAAACCGCGCCGTGGTGATTCCAAGCCCGTTACACCGAGTACGGTGGAATAACGCACGGTGACGCCGCTGCGTATCGGCAATACACGCCGTACTATCGCGCTGGCCCGGCCGCTGACGACCAGTGGTTCGGACATGGGATGTTCGATGCCAAAGTAGCGATCGGCACTCTGCAAGGGTGAGCCGTTGGTGGTGACGGCGGTGGTCCCGTCTGCAGCGCGGATATCCAGCAACTGCACCTTCGTGACGTTCAGGTCTGTGCGACTCGTGATGTCGTACAACTCGCGCACATAGGCGGTGCCATCGCGCAGCCGTGCGCGATAGTCGATTTGCAATGCATCGTCCTCGGAGGCGAGCACGAAGTGCAAATCCACTCCATGGCGCTGGTCCGCAGCGCGCGCGCTGTCCGGTTGCCGCGGCGCGGGCTCGCAACTGGGTCTGCCGACGAGATGCAAGCTGTCGCTGTCAATGAGGCTGTGGTCGCTGCGCGTCAAGCGCAGCAGGGTGCCATCCAACGTCTCACGGCGTTCGGTCCAGTGATTCTCCAGTTCGTCACGACCGAAAGCGCTGCCGCGCGTGGCCAGCCGGTAGCGTAATGCGTCGTTGGCCAATTCGAGATGGTCGCCGGCAATCGTGCACAACGCGGTGCCCGGTGGCCCGGGTAGCGGTACTTCCGCCGCCAGCAGTACAGCGATCGGGTATAGGCAGGCGGCCAGCGTGATACGGCACCGCGTACGGTGCGAATTGAGTCGAGCGAAGGGCATACGGCACTCTCAGGGCGCGAGGAGGCGCCCATCATGCCATTACCGCTGGCAAACGAAATCGCCTAGGTGGCGACGGAGTCGCGGCCGTGTTCGTGTAACTGCTCGAGCAGTGCGCTCCAGTGCGCGCGGATCGCCTCGACCCATTGCGTGACCGTGGCGACGTGCTCTGTGGCCCAAAAGGCCAGCGCGAGCAAGGCGACGAGTCCTACGGCCGACTGCAACAGCGAAAAGGAACGGCCGAGGTCGGCTGGCGCGTTGGGCGGCATTAATAGATGGCCCAACCACCGAAACGGCCAGGTGATCAGGCTAAACACGAGAAACAGCAGCAGGATCGCCAACCAGATGGGTAGCGCCACCGGTAATAGGATCCCAAACAAGGTGCCCGTGGTGATCAGCGCCAGAATGGCCAGCATCCAGATCATCGCCAGCCCTCCAAATACGAGCACCAGCGGCAACAGCAGGAGCGTGGCGATCAATTGCGGCCACATACTGGCTTTGGGAGCAGAGGCACCCGGATGCAGCCCGGTGGCACCTCCCGGGGTGGCGTTGGGCGCGCCGGCCCGGCGGCGGCGGCGCGCCTCTAGGCGTTTTTGGCGCCAAAAACGCAACGAGTCACGCACTTCGGTCCGCACGAACGACTTGGAGCGTTCCCATTCCGCGCGCAACTCAGCCTTTTCGTGGCGCCAGTCGCGATCCGTGAGTGCAGCTACTTCGCGACGCGTGCGCTGCACGAATTCACGCGCATTGAATGGCTCGCCGTAGGCTGCGGCCAAGGCTTCAGGGGTGTCTGCAACCGGCAGGATGATGACCAAGACGATGTACAGCAGTACCGTCACCCCCCACAGCAGTGCGAAGGCGAAAAAGGCCAGGCGCACCCACGTGACGTCGAGGCCAAAATAGGCCGCGAGGCCGTTACAGACGCCACTGATGCGCTGCCCCTGGCGGATGCGATACAGGTGCTGGCGGTGAGTCGGTGGCGGCGCCGACGATGGCTCTGCCGGCTTGGCGCCGTGGTCGGTGGACGCTTCGTCTTCGACCGGACCTAATTCGGCGAGCAGTACGTCCATCTCGGCGCGACGCAAGACTGTTTTATGGGGCCCCAAGAAGCGTTGGCTTTTTTCAGCAATCGCCTGCTCGAGGTCCGCCAGAATCTCGGCCTGGTCGGCGTTGCTTGCCAAGGTCTGGCGCGCCGCCTCCAGATACGCCCAGAGAGCCTCGGCGGCGTCCTCTTCCAAAGCGTAGGCGTTGCCATGCAGGCTGACAGTGATCACTCGGCGCATGGCGCTACTCCCAAAGCGTGCAGGGTGAGGTTTAACCGGTCCCAATAACTTTGCAGTTCGGCCAGTTGCTGATGACCGGCGTCTGTGAGCCGGTAGTACTTACGCGGTGGCCCAAGGTCGGACTCGCGCCACTCGTATTGGACGAGCCCTTCGCGGCGCAGGCGGCTGAGCAGCGGGTAGAGCGTACCTTCAGGCGCCGCAAAATCGGTGCTCGCGAGCGTCTTGAGCAGGTCGGCCACATACAGCGCCGGCCCGGCGAGCAATTTCAAGAGCACAAATTCGAGCAGGCCTTTACGTAACGGGGCAAGTTTCGATTCGTCGTTCATAATGCTACCTTGTTCAGATAAGGTAGTATGTGAAATTTATAAAGTCAATGGGTTTGCGCGGACAGGTCCGTCCGTACGCCGTTGACGACATAAGCGCCGATAGCGACGTCGAAGCGGCCGAAGGACTGCGCCAGCTGGTCTAGTCCGGAAAGAGGCCCCCAGTGCCCGTCACTGCGGCCCAAGGCAATCCGAGCGGCGTCCGCGGTACCGACACCCACCAGCGCGGCATCTACCGCCCGCCATTGGCCCGTACGCCACACTTCCGTCCAGGCATGGCCGACAAAGGCGCCCTCGGCGTAGGCGTAGCCGTAGACCACGCGCGCCGGGTAGCCGGCAGACCGGAGCAGGGTGGCGGCGAGGGTTGCATACGCCACGCACGTGCCGCGTCGGTGATGCAGCACATCCAAAGCACTTGCGATCGCAAAGCCCGGATCGAAATGCAAATGCTGGGTGACCCAGCCGACCAGCGTGTCAATGCGCACGTCGTTGTCCGTCAGACCGGCGGTGAGCTGTTGCACCAGTGCATGGATTTCCGGCGCATCGCTGTTGTAGAGCGCGTTGGCCTCGCGCTCCGCGGGTGTTGGGGCCGCGTGTGAGGCTTCGTCGGCACCCACCCGTTCGATCTGCAAGCCAACGCGGCCATCGGCGCGGGCACTGGCGTGCTGGCCGGGCCCGGTAAAATCTGCCGGGTCCAGCGCGGCGCCGCGCGGCGACAGCATGAGTTCCAAGACCTGCACCGCACGCGGCGTCGGTAGTGTGGCATCGACGGGGATCTGCGCCGCCAGCCCAATCGGGGCGCCCACTAAGGCGGCTGTGGTGGGCGGCCCTTGCGTGCGGCGCGTGTCCATGGAGCCCAGGGGTGACGATTCGTGACTCTCGAGCAGATAGCCTGCGCTATCGAGCACGGATTCGACCGGGTGGGGATCGGTGCTGGTCTGCTCGCTGACCCGAAAGGGGGCATCGAGCGTGCGCGCACCCAGCAGACGCCGCTCCATTACAACCACAGCACCCGTGTCTTCTGACAGCGCATGGAAGCGCAACAGATCGCCGTCGTGTTGCAGGGCTTGCAGCGTCTGTTGGCGCACCATCTCCGGTCCCCAGAGCGGCCCGTCGCTGTGCGCTTCGCGCGGATAACGGCGGCCAGCGGTCGAGACCTGGAGGTGCACATCCTGTCCTTCGACGATGGCCTCTACGCGGTAGTGATCCCCCGCTAAGCTGCCGTCGACGGTTTGCTGCCGCAGGCCCTGCGCGTCTTCTAAAACGTCGACCCGCAAATCCATCTCGAGTCGTTGCCCGGCGCGCTGCAGTACCCACTGCAGCGTCGAATGGGAGTGCGTACCCTCGGCATCGCGGCGCGTGGACTCCTGTGCGGTGCCGGCTGGTTGCCCATCCAGCGCAATTTGGTACCAACGATCCGCATCCGCCTGCGCGCCTGGTGCCAGCGCGAGTGCAACGAGGCAGTGCAGTACGCACCACGGGCAGCGTCGGCGCGGGGGGGTCATCGCGGGGTTCGTCGGTAGCGGGGCCAGTCGCGGTCCAATTGCGCGCGATCCACGATCGTATCGAGATCAAAGGCAGCCCGTTGCATGGGCTCGGCTTCAGCGCCGCGCAGCAATCGGCGTGCGCCACGGTCACCGCGTAGACGGGTCAGGGCGGCACGCGCGTGGGCAGGGAAGGTTGCCGGTATTCCAAGAACCCCGCCATAGGCAGCGGCTCTGATGCGGCGGGCTCCGGTGTGGCCCAAGTTGCGCAGATCGCGCGCTTGCAAGCGCCACTGATCGGTGGCGACCACCACGAGGCGTAGTCCCGCCGGTGCGGCTCGCGCGGCGGCCGCCAAGGAGTCGCCCATGCCGTAGCGCCAGCGATGGGCGTGGATCCGCTGGACGGGGAGGCCTTTTAAGGCCAGTGCGATCCGCGGACTCGCGTAACCCAGTGCAACGCCTATCCATACCGCGCCGGCGGCGCGCGCGCGCACTACTTGGTGCCGAACCAATGCGGCACCCGCGCGCGCAAGTAGGGCTTTGGGCCGACCGAGGCGGCGCGAGGCGCCAGCGGCGAGCACGATGACCCCAAACGGCAGTCCCGCACGAGCGCCCCGGCAGGGGGTCCACGTTCGTTTCATCCGGTGAGAATACGCTAGACGGGCCGGTGCACGGCACCGAGCGCACACCCGTGCGGGCTTGCCGGTCCTTGTACACGTAGGTTTAGGCCACTAGCGCGGCCCGGTGTTCGCAACACCCATCGCGGGATCACCAACACGGCGGTGCCGGGAAGAATAACTGACAAAACCGGGCCTTGCGGTTGCAACCGGCGCTACCGGTGCTAGAATCCGCGGCGTGTTTGGGGCGGTAGCTCAGATGGGAGAGCGTCGCGTTCGCATCGCGAAGGTCGAGGGTTCGATCCCCTTCCGCTCCACCATTTCTTCCCTCCCGCTGACGTCCAGGTACTTCCATGGACGTCCACAGAACGCAATAAAATCCCTTTGGAATAGACACTTTTGCTCCAGAAGGGCTCTGCGTCTTGTCCACCTGCGTCTGCAGACTGGGGCTGGCATCCGGGGGATTTTGGGGCATATTTGGGGCAGTCATGCATTCCAAATCGGAGCGCATCGATGTGCGAGCCCGTACGCCTGTGAAGCAATTGCTTCAGGAAGCGGCGCGCGTGGCGCACAAAAATGTGAGCGAGTTTCTGCTGGACGCGGGCATCACCGCGGCCAACCAGACCTTGGCTGACCGTACCCGGTTTGCACTGAGCGATGAGAAGTGGCTGGCGTTTCAGGCTGCATTGGACCAGCGCTGTGAGCGCCAAGCCCAAGCTCAAGAAGCTTTTGTCTGAGCCGGGGCTCCTTGGTTGAGTGCGCAGGCTTATGCGCCAGTTCGCAAACTGGCCGGTTCGGACGCCGTTGAGTCCTTTGCTTGTGGTCAGAGCGCACCGAACCAGTTTTTGCAGCGCTTTGCACTCGTCAAACAAAAATCTAACAGTGCGCAGACGTATGTGAGTTGCCATTCGGGCTCGGTCGTTGGCTTCTACAGCCTGGCGGTTGGCAGCGTTGATCCCTCCAATGCGGCACCGCGTGTGACCAAAGGCATTCCACAACATCTCGTGCCGGTGATGATGCTGGCCCGGCTTGCCGTGGACCTTCAGCACCAGGGCGCAGGATTGGGCAAAGCATTGCTCAAAGATGCGCTGCTGCGCACGGCACAGGCGGCGGACATTGCAGGAATTCGTGCACTGCTTGTGCATGCCAAGGACGAGCCTGCCAGGCAGTGGTATCTCAATTGGGAGTTTGAACCCAGCCCATCGGATCCGTTTCACCTGTTCCTTTTGATGAGGGACATCAAGGCCATAGTGGGTAAAGCCTGAGCTAGAAGTTCAGGGAATTTGGCCGATTTATAAATCGTACGAAAACCCCTTGGCGCGGTATATATCGAAGAGGTAGCGTTCTGCTAATAACAAAAATTGCGCCCACACGGTTCGCGCGTTGTGGGCGTTTTGTTTGGGTCTACACTTCCCTGCATTTATCGAGCTTGCAAGCAGCCCTCGCTGGTTGACCTGCACGCCGCACCCAAACCCCCCAGCGGGCCGCCCCCATACTCATTTCCAGTAGTTGTTCGCAGCGGCAATCGTAGCGAACTCGATCGCGACCGTCTGGCCGAGCGCAATCAGCATGCCCGCGTCCTCGGCGTACAGGGGCCGCAGTCGCTCGCGAACCGACGCGTCGGGTTGCGTGATCTTCATGATGAGGCGTGCCATCTTGATCGCGAGGTGACGGCCTTCCTCGGGCGTCTTGGTAATCAGGGTGTTCCCGGGGATCAACTGGACCGAGGCGGGGGCGGGGGCGACTTCCTGGCTCATGGAACTTCTCCGGGTAAAGAGGTGTTGAGACATTTCGAGCGAACCGATCACGCATAGACTACCCGCCGTCACGGCGAGAGCGGATTAGAATACCCGAATAAGGTGGATGGTGGGTACATCGACAAGGACCGCCGTCGCCCAGAGCGTCACCCACCCCGCGGCCACGCGGGTCACTAAGCCCTGCGTGCTGCACCGCGTACGTGCTATCGCGATGCCGCGCATCGCGGAGCGATCGCCAGCACGGGTTGGAAGAGCGGAGCGCTATTTGCTTCTAGCCCAGACGCAACGGCTGTGCAGAAGCTTTCAGTCCACAGACGACGCGAACTGGGTGGTCGCTGAAGGCCGAGCGCGGCTAGGCGTTCGCCGCCCAACAGGGGGCACGGCAACGGTTTTCGACGCCACGCTAGTGCCGTCCGCTGCGCTGTGTCGGCGGTCGGTTCGGTACAATCGGCGCGACGCAGGTTGCACGCGTTGAGCCTCGCCCGTAGGAGGGGCGAGCGCGCATGGGAAAACTTTTTTACTTTTTGTTTACACTAACGAGCTGAATTTTTTTAGTCGATCGTAAAGTATTGTTTTATAACTTTTTATTGTTTGCCCCGGTAGCTCAGATGGATAGAGCGCGCCCCTCCTAAGGGCGAGGTCACAGGTTCGACTCCTGTTCGGGGCGCCACACTTACTTAGCTAACCCACCAGCGGCGACGATTCTGGCGCCGGCAGAACGGTCGTGGGTCGGCAGGATAACCGCAGCCGCGATACGCAGCCGTCGTTCGCGGCGCACTCCCAACAGCTAATAGTGGTCGTTTGTAGCACTGCGCCGCTAAGGCCGATTCGCCGACCCTCGCTGCAGACCCCGGCCCCGGGCCGGGGTTTTTCGTTGCGGTGCGAGCTACTTGGAGTTTGCCGAATTCCTGCCCCATCGGGGTGCTAAGGGCCACATCGCGACCGAACTTGAGCAGCTGTTCCGGCGCGTGGCGTTCAACGTCGCGGTGGGTAATCGTGACGACCACTTGCAAAACCACGGGTTCATTCTGACGGACACAGGATGGCACCTGGCGCCGGCGTTCGATGTCAATCCCAACATCGCCAAGGGCGACCACGTGCTCAATATTGATGAGACGGACAATCGGCCCAGCGTTGTGACTGTCATTGACTCTGGCGAGTGGTACGTCGGATCCAAAGATCGCGCCGCCCAGATCGTCGAGGAAGTAGTTAAAATCACCCGCTCATGGCGCGAGCGTGCCATAACGCTGCAATTGGCGCGCGTCGACATCGAGACGACCGTAGCGGCGTTCGCCGCAACGGAAACCTGGCACCGAAAGAATTGAGGCTGCGCTCCTTCGCGGCCGACGTTCCGATGGCTTTGATGGCCGGGGCTCTACCGCTCAGAATATTTTCTCATCTGCAGGCCAGACTGCGGTGCGGCGTTCCATCTTGGTAGCACGCCCCGGCAAGCAAGCTTGTCACGGCTTTATGCAGGGCATTCCTGCGCGGCCTCCGGCCGGTGGCACAGCGCAATGCAGGTGATGTCATCGGCTTGCGCCAGGCCGTGTGTAAAAGCATCCACTGCCGTCAGCAAACGGTTGACACACGCCTGTGGTCCGCCGCAAACCACACCCTCAAAGGTCGCTTTCACGCGCGCGAGGCCAAACTCCTGCAAGTCCGCATCGTGCGCTTCGGTGATGCCATCGGTGATGAGCAGGACCGTGTCACCGGCCTGCAGTTCTACGTCCGCCGCCGCATAGCGCTGTTGCCCGCGTGCGCCTAGCGCACGGCCCTTGGGAGCGTCCAGCCAGCGCGGCGGGCCGCGGCGGGGGATGAGCAACGGCTGCACGTGACCGGCGTTGACGAACGACAGCGCACCCGTTGCGGGCTGGTAGTGGGCATACACGGCGGTCACGAACAGCATCTCCGTATTGCCTTCATGCAGCAGGTTGTTGGCGTCTGCGACCAGCGCGCCGGCGTCGCTGCCGGTGTGGCCCCGGGGTGGCTGCAGCGCTGCGGTATGCAGGACACTCTTGGCAGACATCCCGAACAGTCCGGCGGGAACGCCTTTACCACAGACATCCGCCACGACCAGGCACACGCCACCATCCAGGAAGTGGAAGTGATCATAGAAGTCACCGCCGATGTCCTGCGCCGGCCGCATCATCCCATGCACCGCAAAGGCCGCCGTTGCAGGCCACGGACTTGGTAGCAGCGCTTGCTGCAGCTTCGCGGCGACGTGGAGCTCGTCCTGTAACCGGCTCAGGTGTCGCGATTCCCGATACTGGGCTTGGTAACCCAGTTTCCGGTCGCGATGGACGATGGCGCCACCAATGACACACAGGACGACCAGCGTCAGCAGGTCCACGAAATGCTCCAGCCGCGGGTCTCCCCTGAGCGATGCAAAGCTGAAGATCAGGGCGGTACCGGCCACCAATGAGATGGCATTGATCGCAGCGCGTAAGCGCCACTGCACCACGTAGACGAAATTTGTCACGACCAACAGACAGGCTATGCGCATGAATGCGCCGCGCGCCAGGATGGTGACCACGGACAGCACCAGCAGTGCCGTGAAGAAACTGTACAGGTGTAGCTTGAGCAAGCGCGCGCTCAGGCGCTGATTGGCAGCAACGCGACGATAGTTCAGGGCCAGGGCCGGCAGGGCACTCAGGGTCAGCAGGACGTGGCAGGCGGCGGCAATCAGATAATAGTCGCCAGTCAGTCCAAGAACGACGAGCCCGGGTTGGAGTCGTTGGCCGTCAAGCAGCAGCAGGAAAGGCGACAGGAGCAGGAGTGCCAGTCCGATGTAGGGCGCCAGGGATTGGTTGGCTTGCTGTCGTCGTGCCACGAGCACCGCTTGCTCGTCCGCGGAGGCTGCGGCCAGATGACGGGACTCGACCAGCCAGTCAGGAATCCATCGATGCAACGTGTTTGGCATGGCGTGCTGGCGTCAATTGGTCAGCCGCAGCAGCACGTGGCAGCGATCCGCGTCCGTCTTGATGCGTACCCGATCGGCACGTTGGCCCAGCAACCAGCCGGAGAGTTTGGCCAGTCCCGTCGGGTCGTTCAGCAAGGTGTCGCGATCCGGGCGCGTCTTGACCAGTTCGATCGCCTGTCCCTGGTAGGACACATCGAGGTCCAGGTGGTATTCGTCGAAGGCGATATCGACCGTGATCTCGCCGCTTGCCAGGCCCGTGGCGAGCGATTCCATGACGTGGTGCAGCGACTCGGTAGCCGTGGTGATGGCCTCTTTGCGGGCGCCGACTGAGGCGCCGAACTCCAGCATTGCGTCGCGCACGGCGGCGTAGTTGTCTTCGCCAGCGGTCAGCGTGAGGCGGGTGTGTCGTGTGTTGCCCAATTGCATGAGGTAGTTCAGCACCAGCGCAACGAGAGCGCTGAACGAGACCGGTGAGTGCAGAATGGGCTGCAGGAAATGCGGCGCGTTCACATACAGATGCGGCATGAGGCCCGCACTGAGTCCGAATGCCAGCGCACAGCCCGCCATCAGGATGCGGCGCGTGTCGAGCAGTCGCGAAGTCAGCAACTGTATGCCGGCCAGCATCATGAAGCAGGCGCAGTAGATCACGGCGGCGCCGGTAATCGGCGGCGGCAGCGCGGTGATAGTGGCCGCCACCTTGGGCAAAAAAGCGCACAGCAGCATCAGCGCGCCGAAGCTGTAGGCGATGCTGCGGCTGGTGGCGCCGCTGGCGACGGCCAGTCCGATGTTACTTGAGGAGGCGTTGTGGCTCACCGTGCCGAGCAGGCCGGACGCTATATTGACGATGCCCAGCACGCTGGCGCCGCGGCTGACCGACGCCATGTCAGTGCGTTTCCAGTCCGAGTCGTTGATCTTCTGGCACATCGTCAGGTCGCCGATGTTCTTGAGTGATGAGGCGACGCAGGCGATGGTGAAAGGCAGCAGTAGCGACCATTCAAACGCAACGCCGGAGACTGCGCGGTGAGGCCAACCGAACCACGGCTCATGCAGGATCGACGGCAAAGCCGTCGGCGGTACGCAGCCCAGAGCCAGTGCCGCGGCAACGCCGGTGAAGATGCCGACGAGCAGCGGCAGCAGCTTCACCAGCCCGCGTCCCCAGACGGTGCAGCCGGTCATGGTCGCCAGCGTAACGATCCCAACCGCGACGTTCCGGCCCTGATCGGCGCCGGCACTCAAGGTGGCGGGGTCCGCCAACAGCCGGGGAAAGCCGGTAGGCAGGACCGCGATGCCCACCATGACCATGACCACACCGATCACCTCGGGCGGAAACAGAAATCTGATGCGCGGCAACAGCCGCGCCAGCACCACTTCGATGGCGCCGGCCACCGTGGTCATGCCGAACAGGGTAGCCAGGCCAAAGCCGCCACCGGCGAGGATCGTGGTGGAGAAGAACGCCGGCGCGATGATGGGCGGGCACAGGTAGCCTGAGCCCACCGGCCCGCGTCGATTGGCCTGCAACATCGCCCCCAATCCGGTCACTATCATGCCCATGCGCAGCATGCTCTGCGTGTCGCCCAGCGAGACCGAGAGCGTAGCCAGTACGGTTGCCATCATCACCCAGCCTGCAGCGCCCATGAGCACCTGCTGCAGTCCCAGCGAGGCCAGTTCCAGTAGCGGCGGTGTGTCGTCGACGCCAAAGGTCAGGGTGGTGGGTTTCATGTCAGTCCCGCAGGTGCACGATATCGTCGAAGCCAACAGTCAGGATGATTTCGCGGATGGCGGGCCGCGCACCGCTCAGTTGCAGCGTGCCCCCTTTCTTTTCCGCCGCGCTTGCCGTGATCAGCAGCACCCGCAGCCCGGCGCTGCTGAGGAATTCTATTTTGGAAAAATCTAGTTCTACCGACTGTGCCGCACCGTCCAGCAGTCGCCGCAATTCCGCTTCGTGCTGTGCGGCCGTGGAGGCGTCAAAGCGACCGACGGGCTGGTACTTGGCAACAACTGGCATGGGTATTCCGCGTGCTTAAGGATGATCGGGTGCAGGGGGGATTGGACGAGACCCGTGGCGGTGAGGCCCATCAAACTAGCACTCCTCGGCGCACTTGCGGGTGCTTTCGCGCCAGCCGGCGGGACCGGGTCTATCGGCAAGGCCGTTGCAGGGGTGGGGCCCCTGACACGGGGCCGGTCGGGGTAGTATGCGCTGGATGCGCATTTGCGCATGGTTTCGCAGCTGTGCGTCACGTAGAGTTCGCTAAAACGCGTAGCAGGCGCCACGCGGCTCAAGCCGGAAAGGATTCCATCAAAAAGCGAATTGTCGTCGGCCTAGCCGGTTGCGCGATGGCGTCGTCCTTGACTGGTTGTGGGGGTGGGGGTGGAAGCAGCGGTGGCGCATCGCCGCCGCCGCCCATGAACCAAACCGTCGGGGGCATTTGGAAGGTCGACACGACCAGCAATGGTGCCCATGTGCAAAGCGTGGGACTCGTCGCGGAGAACGGTCAGGCGGTGGTCTTTTCTCACAACCTAACGAACGGATGCGCGGACGTCGGAATTGGATCGATATCAGCTACCGGCAGCACGATTTCAGGCACTGCGAAGGTAGGCCTAGTCAACTTTGCGTTTACGCCAGGCATCACGCTGGGCTGTACGTTCTCAGACGGGGCGACTTCAGCGTCCGAAACCATCTCCGGCAGCGTCGCGCAGCGTTCATCGTTGACCTTGACCGGGACGATCACGACGTCCTTAGGAACCGTCTTGCAGGGGTCGCCGGTGACGGCGACCTTCGACCCGCTTTACAACAGGGCGACAGGGGGATTGCCCTTAAACTTCTCGCGCACCATGGAGAGCTTCTGGGAATGCAGCGTGGTGTAGACGTCCCGTCTTTGCGCAGATCGTTTTAGTGCTGAAAATTCAACCGAATGCATGCATGGTCGGAGGTCGCGCCCAGAGGTGCGCTGCTGACCTTATCTGCTAAACGTCGCAAGAGGGCGCCACCCACGCCTTCCATGATGCGATCGAGGGAGCCGGAATCCGATGCGTCGCTTCTCAAATATTCAGCTGCGAAATCAACGTCGACCCTTGCAGGATTCCAGTCAATGGCCAGGCCTCGATAGGTCAGTTCGACATCCAAGTTAAATTCGCTGTAGCGCACTGCAATGGTTTGTAATTGCCGAGCGCTGTCGGAGGCTATCAAATCGGCGGCTTCGTTGGCCGCTAAGATCGCTCGCTGCAGCACATCACGCTGCACTGCCCAATGACCACCCTGCAACTCCAGGAAACCGCTAATGGTTGCTGTAACCGAACCGGTGGACCCCTCCAAGTGCAGTAGCGCGCGCTGGCGTGTCCCTAGTCGGAAAATGAGGTTGAGCGTAAAGGCAACAATTCCAGTGATGAGATAGCCACTGCTCAAGATAATTTTTAAACTCGTCGGGGCGTCATTGCTGAGTGTCGGAATGAGGAGAACCGTGACGCCGCAGCAGAGTGAGATGCCAACGAGAAAAGTAGTCCGATGACTGGCAGCGCGTGCGGCGACCAATTCAATGCCGCCCGAAATCAGGAACAAGGCGGCATAGACTTGCAACGCGCCCTGCACCGGGACGGGGAGCAGGGCGATAATGAGTGCGACCACGTTCGGCAGGAATGCAAGGACGCCGAGGCAGAGTGCGACCAAAAAGCCGATATAACGAGACACCGACTTGCTGGCGCTGGCGAGCGCGAAATTGGCACCAGAAATGTTCGTGCCAATGCCGCCTGCCAAGCCGCCGATTACATCGCCGAGGCCATTGGCCATCAAAACGCCCGCGGCAGCCTGCATATTCGGACGACGCCAATCCGCATTCGTTTGCTTATCCATGATGACCGAGCAGCCGATATTGTAAATTTGTCCCAGTACCGACACGAGAATCGCGCCGAGGATTAACGTCAGGGGCAGGTCAAACGTTGGTACGACGGGTTGCGGCATGCCCAACCAGGACTGCGCGGCGTTGTTGGTCGGGAGGGTGATGCGGTCGTAGTGGACCGCGATTAGATCCCCGACAGCAATGCCGCACAGCACAGCAAAGACGCTGAAACGGCGTCCGCCCCACACGGAGATCGTCACGATCGTGACCAGCGTGCAGGCTGATATCAGCGCGCTAATCGCACTCACATGCAATACGCCCGCCTCAATGACGCCCAGCGCGTTGCGCATCGCTGGCGCGGTAAAGCTGATGCCTGCCATGCAGATGACGACGCCGACGACCGCCGGGGGCAGCAGCGTGCGCATGTGTGGAATGGCGGGTCTGAGCACAAAACAGGTCAGCGCAGTGATCAGCGTTACACCCGCCAAACCAGCCGCGCCGGCAATCGCGATCGCCGCGGGCGCGATAAACAGAAAATCAAAGTTCGGCATATTGACGAAGAAGGCGCCACCGCCAAGTCGGCCGCCCCATGCATTGAGTGCGGTGCTCAGTGCCATGCCGATCAGGGTGCCGGGCAGCAGTAACTGCGTAGCTGACGGGCTCAGGCCGCACAACTGCGCGACCACCAAAACCGAGGCGAGGGTCGGCACAGCAGTAACGAGGTGTTGAACTAAAAGCACGAATAGGTCGCGCGCCGGCGGCCGATCAGCGAAGCCGAATTGGAGGTCCAACGGTCGCCGGGACGGGACCGAAGGGGTCGGCAGTCGCGGGCGGAAGAATTTAATGCATTTCATGGGCCATTGGACATGAGGGCCCGTGATAAAGCCAGCCTAAGCCGCGTCCAAATGATCTTGCGGTTCCCGCCGGTATCGGAACGGGTGATGTATTGCTAGGATGAGTCGTTGAGCTTCGTTCAACCGTGCATCGGTTTGATTGAGTGCGTCCCGCGCTCGGTGAGGAGCTCGACGTGGTACCCACCGACGAATTCGGCAAGCTAGATGCGTCGCTGCTCCATGCGCTGACGCCGTCGTGGCGGAAGAATCTGTCCGGCGACCAGGGGTTGGTCGGGGAACGCGCTGCGTGGTGGTGGACGGGGCCACAGCCCTGGAGCGGGAGTGCGAAACGGGCTGGACGGGCAATTCGTTCGCGTCAGTTACCCTCCTTGCAGTCGGTTACTCGTGCTGCGTTAATTGATTACTTCGATAATGGCTGGCTACTCACGGAAGTGCTGTTTTCGGCGTTGCAAGGTGAGGAGGCCTTTTACCGCCCCCCAGATCACTATCTGCGCCATCCATTGATCTTTTATTACGGCCACCCGGCGGCCGTGTACGTCAATAAGCTGCGCATCGCCGGATTACTGGCTGCACCGATCAATGCGCTCTTTGAACGCCTCTTCGAGACCGGTGTCGACGAGATGGCGTGGGATGATCTCAGCAAAAACCAGATGGCATGGCCTACCGTACGCGAGGTCACCGCCTACCGGCGGGCCGTATACGGCAGTGTTCGCACATTGCTTGCATCGCATGTAGCGTTTGCTGGCGACGGCCTGCACATGGACAGCCCGGCATGGGCCTTGCTGATGGGCATGGAGCATGAGCGTATTCACTTGGAGACATCCTCCGTTCTCATCCGAGAATTGGCGGTGCGCCTAGTCCAGCGGCCCACGAATTGGCCGCCGTACGCCGCGGGTCCTGTTCGGTCGGTCGCCGCGGCGGACTTGCAGTTGGGCGTGGACTTTCCGGTTAACGACTGGATCCGGACGCCGGCAGGATCGGTCGTGCTGGGTAAACCCAACCACTATCCCTCGTATGGATGGGACAACGAATACGGGCAACGCCATTTTGCGGTGGACGCTTTCGAGTCGAGTCGCTGGCTGATTTCCAATGGCGAGTATTGGGCCTTTGTCACTGATGGCGGGTACAGCAACCCGGCCTACTGGTCTGAGACCGGTTGGGCCTGGTGCAGTGCATCCAATGCCCATGCCCCGCATTTTTGGGTGTCTGATGGCCCCGTCGGCCTGCACCAATATCAGTTGCGCGTACTGTTTGATGTGATAGACATGCCGTGGTCCTGGCCTGCGATCGTGAACTATTTCGAAGCGAAAGCCTACGGCGAATGGTTGCGTGTGCGCGAGGGCGGTACGCAACCATACCGGCTGCTCACCGAGGTAGAACATCACCGCTTAATTGCCAGACCCGATCGACAAGTGCCGTGTGCGTGGACACAAGATCCGGCGCTGTCGCCAGACTGCGAGGTGCTGCTCGGTACGCAGACCAATATCGATCTGCGCTTCGGATCCGAGAGTCCAGTAGACGCGGCGGGTGCCGACGGTGCCCTGTCCGCGCACTTGCGCGGTAACGTGTGGCATTGGTGTGAGGATCATTTTGCCGCGCTGCCGGGATTTAGCCCCAGCCCCCTGTACGACGATTTTTCGACACCCTGTTTCGATGGCAAACATCAACTCATCTTGGGCGGTTCGTTTATGAGCAGCGGCGCGCAGGCCAGTCTCTGGGCGCGCTTTCACTTTCGTCCGCATTTTCATCAGCATGCCGGCTTTCGGTTGGTGCGTTCGGCGCATGCAGTGCAAACCAGTTGCACCGATGCGGCGCCGCCACACGTCGGCGGGCGTCCGTGCTGCTCCAGAGAGCTGCCGGGCTCGTCGCTCTACGAAAGGGATGACTTAATCGCGCAATATTTATTACTGCATTATGCGGCAGCCGAGCAACTGCAGCCCGGGCCGTGGGTGTCAGCAGAGGCGCTACACTTTCCGGCGCGTAGCGCACGGGTATTAGCGGCAGCAGCGGCTCGCCTCGGCTTGCGACAAGCGCGCGCACTCGATATCGGCTGTGCGGTCGGCGGGGCGTGTTTTGAGCTCGCTCGCACGTTCGATGCGGTGGTAGGCGTGGATTTGAGTGCCGCCTTCATTGCAACGGCGCAGACCCTGAAAACGGTCGGACACTTGGGCTTTGCAGCGCCGGGTATCGGCGAACAGATGGAGCGCTTTGAGGTCCAGGTTGCGGCAGACATTGATCGGACGCGAACGATTTTCCGGCAGGCCGATGCCTGTGCACTGCCGGCAGAGATGGGTGACTTTGATGCGGTTCTGATGGCGAATTTGCTCTGCCGGCTCGCCAGTCCGGGTGCGTTGCTTGGCAGATTGGGGGGCGTTGGCGGGCTCGTGCGAGCGGGTGGTTTGTTGTTAAACATCTCACCCTGGAGCTGGCTGGAGAGTTATACCCCGCGATCCCTCTGGCTCGGGCGCCATAACGCGGGAGATGGGGAGCAAACGTCGAGCGAGGCGCTGGCCGAGGCGCTGTCGCAGGAGTTTGTATTGTTGGAACAATGGGAGATGCCCTTGTTGATCCGAGAACATCGGCGCAAGTTCCAGTACATACTTTCGGAAGCTACGCTTTGGCGACGACGTGTTCCCTAAGCGCGCCGCCACAGCTTGGCCCAATGCAGGAGGGTTGCGCGGCGTGCTCGTTGCCACGGGTGCTTACGCGTGCCTTCCCCCGCTTGGGTCGCTGTCCTGAAAACGGTATCTTGGCGGTCTGCACTTTTGGCCCGTTGGGATGACATGATGACCAGTACGCCCGTCAGCAAGACCGAACGCCTCGAGCGGACGCCACTTGATTCCGATGCGCGACGCTTGGCGACGGCACTGCACCGCAACGGGATCGGCGCCAACGGGGTGGCCGCCATCCTGATGCGCAACGACACGCGTTATTTCACGATTACCGAGGCCTGCCGCTATGTTGGGGCCCGGTTTGTGGTGCTCAATTGGCACGCGCCCGGCGTGGAAATACGCGCCATTCTCGATGACAGCGGGGCGGCCCTGCTGTTCGGTCACACGGATTTGCTCAGCGCCGCGGCTGCCGTGCTGCCCGCCACAATGCCCGTCGTGGAAGTGCCGATCGTACCCTGTCCTTCCGCTGCGGGCCCGCGGTGCTTGCAGTCATGGATTGCTGCGCATCCGCCCCTAGATGGGCCGGCGCAGAAGTTGCGTGGTATTTTTCCGTACACCTCCGGTAGCACGGGTCTGCCCAAGGGCATCCGGCGTGGCTTCGACCAGGTCAGGGGCGATGTCTGGGATCTCTACCGAGACCTTTCCAGGAGTTTTCTTGACCTCACGCCGGGCGATCGCCTGTACGTCTGTGCACCGCTTTATCACACCGCCCCGAACGGTATTGCGCAGTTCGCGCTTGCTGGCGGTGACGCGGAGTTGTGGATCGGGTCGAAATTTGATGCAGAAGAATTTCTGGCGACGGTCGAACGCGAACGCATCACCCATGTTTATTTAGTGCCGACGATGATGGTGCGACTCTTGAAATTGCCCGAAGCGACGCGCCATCGCTACGACCTCTCGTCCTTGCGCTTTGCCGTGTCCACCGGCGCGCCGTGTTCGCGCGAGGTCAAGGACGCCATCAATGACTGGATGGGCCCCATCCTGCGCGAGGCGTACGGGGCCAGTGAAACAAGTTTCATGACGTACATCACGGCGGCAGAGTCGCGCCGCAAGCCCGGATCGGTCGGGCGGCCCATCAACGGCGCGGTGCTACGGATTTTGGACGATGCGCTGTGCGAGTGCCCGGTCGGTACGACCGGCACGGTCTATATTCACCAACCGCGCTTTGGCCCCTTCTCCTATACCAATACGGTGGGTGCATTGGCGCAACAGTCGGTCGACGGTTTTGTGACGGTCGGCGACGTCGGTCGTGTGGATGCGGATGGCTACTTGTATCTGAGCGATCGCAAGAAGGACATGATTATCTCCGGTGGGGTCAACATCTTCCCAGCCGAAATCGAAGCGGCGCTGCTACAACTAGACAGCGTGGCGGACTGCGCCGTCTTCGGCATCCCGGACGACGAGTTCGGCGAGTCGATTTGCGCCTTCATTCAGCCGATGCCGGGCGCACGCCGCGATCCGGAGTCAGTGCGCAGCCAGTTACGCGGCCGGCTTGCGGGTTTCAAGGTGCCCAAACGCATTGAGTATGCCGAGCAGCTGCCGCGCGAAGACTCCGGCAAGATATTTAAGCGCAGGTTGCGCGATCCGTTCTGGGAAGGGCATGTCCGTCGTATTTGAGGCGGCTTGATGACCGTGCAAAGCGGAGCGTCTATACACCGGACGCGGTGGTGTCCGGCCTAAACGATCCCACGCGCATGCTATGGTGGCTGCCGGGGTGCACGGGCTAGACCCCCAATTTGCGCAATCGAGCACCGGGTGACGGCACATGACCTACCTTTCGCGTCGAGATTTTTTAAATTCCCTGGCGGTCCTGACCGCAGTGACGGGTTTGGAGGCGGCGCAGGCGTCGACTCTCCAGAACGCTCCGCACGCGTGTCGGATCCGCACCCTCACGGCGGGCGTGACCGTCACGGACTTTCGCGATCTGCAGGACATTGCATCTGCCCTTAGTACCTTGGCGCGAGGTCGGACGCGGTTGCAGGATGCCGGTTATACGGTGCAGACCATCCGCATCGCCACGTCGGCGGCGATCAGCGCTCTGGATGCGCGGGGAAGGGAAGCCGCGCTGCCCGCACTACGCGCGTTCGATCAGTTGCTGCGCAGTCATTCGGCGCTGGGCAGTATCGGTCCATGCGCCGGCGCCGCGTACGATCCAGAATTCGCTGCATGGATTACGGAACTGATCCGTACCACGACGCAACTCAATTGCTCGATCCAAATTGCCAGTCCCAGCACGGGCGTGCACACCACCGCCACCCGCATGGCCGCCGAGACTATGCTCGCCTTGTCCCGCGGTACGCCCGATGGGCTCGGTAATTTCCGCTTCTCTGCCGCCGCCCACGTGCCTGCCGGTACGCCGTTTTTTCCGGTCGCTTATCACCTGGGCCCGAAGTCACTGGCCATCGGCATGGAGTCGGCAGCTTTGGTGGGGCAGGCGATCGCCGGCGCACCGGATGGGCAGACCGCGACCGCACGACTGCGGGAGCTGTTAAACCGTACGTTGTTACCGGTGCAAGCATTGGCGGAGGCGTATGCGCAAGCGGAGGGCTACGCCTACCTAGGCATCGATGCGTCGCCGGCCCCTGCACTGGATCGCAGTATCGGTGCGTCCTTAGAGGCGCTACTCGGTCAGCCCTTCGGTAGCAGTGGTAGCGTCGATGCGTGCGCGAGTGTGACTGCGGCATTACGTTCTTTGGACGTAAAAACCTGCGGTTACTCGGGTTTGATGTTGCCAGTGGTCGAAGATCCGATACTGGCGCTGCGGGCCTCCGAAGGACGCTTTGGCTTGCATGACCTGCTGCTGTTCTCCAGTGTCTGTGGCACTGGGTTGGACCTGACGCCGATCCCGGGCGATACCCCGTTCGAGGTAGTGGAGCGCGTAGTGCGCGATACCGCAGCGCTCTCGCATCGTTGGGCGAAGCCGCTATCGGCGCGGCTGCTGTTGGTGCCTGGCAAGAAGGTGGGCGAGCTTGCACATTTTAGCGACCCATTACTGACGGATTGTCGTGTGATGGCGGTCGGATAACGCATCGATGTTATTGCACAACGGGTGCATCCCTAGCCGTAGGGCACGCGACGGGCAGTGGCCGATGTATGGGCGTGCCGGGCGCGGTCTGGCCATTGGCTCTTGGGGGGCGTCGCTCAGTGGATGTGGCGCAGGCGACTCTCGCGGCCAGCGCGCTGTAAACGCGTACCGCGGCTGGATGCATGCAGTTAAGCTGCGCTGGCGATCGGCCTGCGCCGCGCTCAGTGCGCTGCTACCATGGCGGTGCTCCCGTCTGCAGTGCGCTGGAATGCTAGGGAGGGGATGCCACGGCGGTCGTTCCGTGTCACGACGCGCAGCGTGCACGGGTGCTCATTTCCTGCGCGTTAGGAGACTGCAATGCGGATTTACACTCGTCTGAGGAGCACATGACTCCCCCTGATCCCGCGGGCGCGCAGCCGCGCTTAAAACCTTGTTACGTCATCGCCGAGATGAAAGTGACGGATATGCCGGGCTTCACGACGCACTTCGCGCCCCTGTTTCGCTCGATTGCCCTGCAACGGTTGCAAGCCCTCGGCGGTGAGTTCGTCGTGCAGAACACGCACCCCTTGGATCTGGCCGGCCAGTCGCTTGCGCCGGTCGTCAATATAGTGCGTTTTCCGAGCACGGCCACGGCGATTGCCGCGTATGCATCTGCAGAAATGCAGGAGTTTGATCGGTTGGCAGGGCAGTACGTGCAGATTCATCGAACTATTCTCGAGACCCAGTAAGGTTTCCCCTGGTTACAGTGCGGTACGGGTGGCTCGGTGGGTTGGGTGTGCGCAACAACAGCACAATGGAGTGATCGCTGATGGGAAGGCAACTATCGATGACGCGATTATTCGAGGCGCTAGAAGGTGCCCACCCGTCTTCCGTAGATCTTTTCTGGCGCCCGGTCCTGCAACTATCGACTTTTTTGACGGTGATGGTGGTCGTCAAACTGATCAATCTGGTGTTGACGTCCCGCATGGAGGCGGCCTTTGCACACGGGTCAGAGCGATATCAATTGCTCGGAGTGGGGGCCGCCGTGGGGACGTTTTTGCTGGTCGTGTTCCTGCTGGTGGCGCTGCTTTCCTGGGGATTCTTCAAAGTTGCTACCCCGCAGATTGCGCTGCCAATGATGATCCTCTACCTCACGGTGGCGACGTGTAACGTCGCGGCGACGGCCGCTACGCTGGTGCTGTCCACGCATTTGGTCCACGTGAGTCAAGCGCATTTGGTGGTGGATTTAGCACTGGTCTATGCGATGCTCGTGCTGGTTTTTTCGCTTTGGTATCAGTTGGCGGATGGCCACTTGCGTGGCGGGGGTCTGGACTTCCCGCGCAACAGCGCCTATCCCGATCAGTCGCCCAATTGGTTTGACTACTTGGCCGTATCGTTTTTTACCTGTTCTACCTTCGGACCTACCATTGAGGTCGCGCGCACCCGGCCGGTGAAGGCGTTGCTGATGCTGGAAACGGGTATTTCGATGGTGGTTTTGGTGTTGGCCGTTGCGCGGATTATTCAAGTCAACTAATCCGTGGCGTGCCGGCCGGGAAGTGGTCAGTGCGGTGAGATACGCGGTTGCGCCGCGACACGCGCCGCCAAGACGCCTCGCGTGCACCGTCTACCAGATGCCACCCAGCGCGACCGTCACCGCTTCGCCATTGACGCCACCGGCCGCTGCACTGCAGAGAAACGCGATCACTTGCGCGACTTCGATGGGCTCCAAGACGCGCTTTTGTGGATAGATCGCCGCGCGCTCTTCCCAGACGGCCGCCACGCTGATACCCCGTCGTTGCGCTTCGGCCTGCGCAGAACGCTCGGCCATCGCGGTGCGGACCCAACCGGGCAGAACCGCATTCGAGGTTACGCCGAATGGACCTGCGTCGAGGGCGATGGAGCGCGCCAAACCAATGACGCCATGTTTGGAGGCGGTATACGCGCTGCCCGAGCGCTCGGCTTTTTCACCGGCGGTGGAACTGGTGAAGACCACGCGCCCAAACCCCCGCTTGCACATGCCGCCCACGGTTAAGCGTGCCAATTCGAAGGGACCGTCCAGGTTGACGCGCATCGTTTCGCGCCAGACGGCTGGGTCTTGTTCCCAGATCAGTTTTTCGTGTGCCGAGCCGATGCCGTGATTGACGACCAGCACGTCGATTGGGCCCATGCGTTGCTCGGTGTGCGCAACAGCCAGCGCGCAGCCCTCGATCGTGCCCAAGTCGGCCGCTACGTAGTCGAGGCCGACGCTGGCGAGTTCCGCGGCGCTGCGGGCCGCGATCATGACGTTCATGCCGGCGGTGGCCAACAGTTGCGCCGCTTCCCGACCGATGCCGCGGCCGCCGCCGGTGACCAGTGCCACGCGTTGATTCATGCCTCTCTACTCCTACGGGACCAACCAATCCGGTATCCACGACCGTCAACAGGTACGCCAACCCCGGGGGGGCGTCGATGTGACGTGGGGCGCAGTGTATGCCAGTTGCGCTGCGTGGGCGGCGCGGACCTATGGCAACGCGCGCACGGCGCACCGGTGCCGGTATTGGCGGGGGGATCGGGCCTAGAGCGCAGGCTCGGATGGCGATGCCGCATCCGGTGGCCGATCGGGCGCGGCTGCGCACGCACGGCCCGCCCGGCGTCCCGCAAATACACAATCGGCCAAGGACATGCCCGAGATATAAGCCATCAGAGGGAATGCCAACCGCCGTGCGACCCGCCGCATACAAGCCTTCGATCGGCGTGCCATCTTCGCGCAGAACCACACCACGCCGTTCGTCGATTGCCAGGCCGCCGAGGGTGAAGAAAATAAAGAAGGCGAATTTGTTGTCCAGCGCGGTATTTAACGCCCAATAAGGGCCGTCTCCCAGCGCATGGCAATAATCGGGATGCTTGCCTCGCTGACGGCGTCTTTGCGCTCCTGACGCAGATAGTCGAATAGGTCATCCACCGAATCGGCGACCCCTGCATCCACCTGAATGCGCGTGCCGCCCCCGGCATAGAACACGCCCCCCGATAGCGCGGCGGTGCCGCCCCCCGCAAAGCGTTCGACGACCAGCACGCTAGCGCCACTCTCACGCGCTTGCAAGGCTGCTGCTGCACCGGCGCCACCGAAGCCGATCACCACGACATCCGCTGCGTCATCCCCAGATAGCGCTGCGGCATTGTCCACCGGCGTGGGGGGTTCGATGACGATGCCGTTGCCGGCAATGTCTTGCAGCCGAGTCGAGGGCGCGGGCGAAGACTGCGGTGTCGGCGTGGGCGTGCCCTCGCCACGGGTGGGCGAGCGGTTCATAGGGCCTGCGTGCCGAGTCGCTGCCAGCGCCGCAACGGGATGCCATTCTCCGCATAGGTGAGACCCGTTGCAGTAAAGCGAAATTCTTGTCCGCCGTCGGGCAGTGCGCGCAGTACCACGGCGTCGTCTTGCGTATGCACGCTAAATGCCCGTTCGCCGTCCCACAGGGGAGCGTGGGATACGGTCACCGCGGCGGGGCCTTCCAGATAACTGGAGACATCCGCGTAGCGGTAGGCGAAGCGTTCCTCGTGCAGGCGGTACGTGCCTAGGCAGACGCTGGTGGCGGGCAGGGGCGCTTGCGAGTGGTTGCGCAGCACCGTGGTTACCGTGCCGGCGCACAGTATGAAGCGACCCTCGACGTCGGGCGGGGTGTAGACCCGGTCCGCAACCCGCCATTCGAGCAAGCTGTAGACGCCACTGACGAGGGGGTGGGCAGCGCTGGGGACCATGTGGACCTGCTTGGTAGAAACCGTAGACGCAAAACCTATCACACCGCAGCGCGCCTGCTCGGCCGGGGCGCGGCGTGGGTTGCCCGCGGGCGCGGCCCCGTCGTCTAGTGCCGCCGGGCAAGGCACCTGCGGCCGCGCTGGCGGGTGTTCGGGGTCCTGCGACGGCTTGGGCGGGTGCGCGCGAGCGGGATCCGAATCGGGAGTGGGGTGATGCGGGTCTTGCAGCAGGGATGCTTGCGGGGGCAAGGACTTATATAAAAGCACGAACGGTCGGTTAAAACGAGTTTTACTCGTTGACGGCGCCCGCAGTTGCCTTAGACTCGCACGCTCCACAGCCAATGATGAGCAAGGCCTAGTGAGCGCAAGATTGACTGAATGGCTCGCCTCGACGCCGCTGTCGGGTGCGAATGCGAGTTTTGTGGAAGGGTTGTACGAAATCTATCTGGAAGAACCGACTGCTGTGCCCGATGCATGGCGCAGTTACTTCCAGAGCCTGCCCCCGTCGCCTGGCGAGTCGCGTCGCGATGTGGCCCATGGGCCGGTGGTCGCGGCGTTTGCCGCGCGGGCGAAGGCGCCGCGACTGGGTAATGCGCCGACGCCGGTCGCGGAGGGCGAATCCGCCAAGCAAGGCTTCGTGTCACGCATGGTGCAGGTATATGCCAACCGCGGCCATCTCGTGGCGCGGATTGACCCGCTTGGGCTGATGCAGCGGGAAAAACCCCGCGTGCTGGAGATTGAGTACTTTGGTCTGGGTGCGTCCGATCTCGACACCGAGTTCTTCACCGGATCGAAAACTGCAGCCATCCCACCGCGCATGCAGTTGCGCGACATGCTGGCGCAACTACAGTTCATGTACTGCGAGACCATCGGCGCTGAGTTTGCGCACGTGTCCTCCAGTGACGAGCGCCTTTGGTTGCAACAGACGTATCAGGAATTGCGACTGCGTCATCGCTTCACTGCGGAGGAGCAGAAGAACATTCTCTGGCAATTGACCGCCGCGGAAGGCTTGGAGCGCTACCTACATACGAAATATGTTGGCCAAAAGCGCTTCTCGCTGGAAGGGGGCGATGCGCTTATTCCGATGCTGGACGATTTGGTGCAGTACGGTGGACGACACGGGGTTGAGGAATGCGTTGTTGCGATGGCGCACCGTGGCCGTTTGAACGTGCTCGTGAATTTGCTCGGCAAGTCGCCCAATGAGTTGTTTTCCGAGTTCGAAGGTCGCTACGACTTGTCGCATTTGCGCGGCTCGGGTGACGTCAAATACCACAAGGGCTTCTCCTCCGATCTGCGCACGCCTGCCGGCAACGTGCACGTGGTGCTGGCCTTTAATCCCTCCCATTTGGAGGTCGTGAATCCGGTGGTCGAAGGCTCGGTGCGGGCCCGCCAGGAACGGCGCGGCGATCACACCGGGGAACGCGTGCTGCCGGTGGTTATCCATGGCGACTCGGCGTTCTCGGGCCAGGGCGTCGTCATGGAGACGCTGCAGTTGTCGCAAGCCCGGTCCTTTTATACCGGCGGCACGATCCATCTGGTCATCAACAATCAGGTGGGTTTCACCACCTCCGATGCGCGCGACACGCGCTCGACACTGTACTGCTCGGACGTTGCCAAGATGGTCGAGGCGCCCATCTTTCACGTCAATGGCGATGACCCGGAGGCGTGCGTGTTCGTAACGCGCTTGGCGTTGGACTATCGTGCGCGGTTTCGTAAGGACGTCGTGATTGATTTGGTGTGCTACCGCCGTCATGGGCACAACGAAGCGGATGAACCGGCCGCCACGCAACCACTCATGTATCAGGTGGTGCGCAAGCATGCGACCACGCGGCAGCTCTACGCACAGCAATTGGCCAACGCCCAAGTGATTGCTGGCGATGAAGCCGCCGGACTGGTCGAGAAGTACCGCGAGGGTCTGGATTCGGGCAAACCCCTGGCACGCGCAGCGCTGGGCTTGATCGGTAACAAGTACACGGTGGACTGGTCGCGGCATCTGACGGCCGAAGCGCATGAGACGCTCGAAGAAACGCTCGAACTAGAACATCTCAAAGCGCTCGGCGCACGCATGGTGCTCATCCCGCCCGAGATCACCTTGCACCCGCGGGTGGCCAAGATCTACGAAGATCGCACGCAGATGGTCGCCGGCACCTTGCCGCTCGACTGGGGCGCGGCGGAGACGTTGGCCTATGCCTCGTTGGTGGATCAGGGCTACTACGTGCGTCTCACCGGTCAGGATAGTGGTCGTGGCACGTTCTTTCACCGCCATGCCGCCTTGCACGACCAAAACAGCGCGCGCGTGCATGTACCGCTCGAACACGTCACGCGCACGCCGCGCTTCTTGGTCACGGATTCCGTGCTCTCCGAAGAGGCCGTGCTCGGGTTTGAGTACGGCTACTCCACCACGACGCCGGATACGCTCGTGCTGTGGGAGGCGCAGTTTGGTGATTTTGCCAATGGGGCGCAGGTCATCATCGATCAGTTCATCAGTTCGGGTGAGTCGAAGTGGGGCCGCATCTGTGGTCTGACACTGCTCTTGCCGCATGGTTACGAAGGGCAGGGGCCAGAGCACTCCTCCGCGCGCCTCGAACGGTTTTTGCAACTGTGCGCCGAATCCAACATGCAGGTGTGTGTGCCCTCGACGCCGGCACAAGTGTTCCACATGCTGCGTCGGCAGATGTTGCGCGCGCTGCGCAAGCCACTGATCGTGATGACGCCGAAGAGTTTGCTGCGCCACAAGTTGGCGGTATCTTCTATGGAGGAGTTGGCCCGTGGCCGCTTCCAAACGGTGATTGACGAGGTCGATGCGATCGATGTCGCGCAGGTCACGCGGGTTGTGTTCTGTAGCGGCAAGGTCTATTACGACCTGCTCGAGCAGCGGCGTGCTGAACAATTGCGGCACGTGGCCATTGTGCGCCTTGAACAGTTGTACCCCTTTCCGGCGGATGAATATGCGGCGGTGTTGGCGCGGTACCCGGCCGCACACGAGGTCGTCTGGTGCCAGGAAGAGCCGCAGAATCAGGGTGCCTGGTACCAGATTCGGCATCGTTTACAGGAGCCGCTGATTGATTTAGATGGGCTGTTCTACGCGGGTCGTGCGGGTGCTGCGGCGCCGGCCACGGGTATCCACCAGTTGCATGTGGAACAGCAGCAGGAGTTAGTGCGCAGTGCACTGACGGGGCTTGCGCCGCCGCGCCGTGTGGCGCGTTGATCACACATTCCCTCGCCGTATTCTCAGGAAATTCTCATGACGATTGAAGTTCGCGTTCCCCAATTGCCCGAGTCCGTTGCAGACGCCACCTTGGTGGTTTGGCACAAAAAACCGGGCGATGCTGTCTTGCGTGATGAAAATCTCGCCGATCTGGAGACCGACAAGGTCGTGCTCGAAGTGCCGGCCCCTGCGGCCGGGGTCTTGGTCGAGATCAAGGTCGCGGCCGGGACTACCGTGCTGGGCGGCGTGTTGCTGGCCGTGATCGACGCAGCCGCTACCGCCAGTGCGGTGGCAGCGCCTGCGGTTGCCGCGGCGGGCGCGACCGCGCACGAGCCGAAGTTGAGCCCTGCGGCCAAACGGGTGGTCGAGGAAGAGAAAGTGGATGCCACGGCGCTAGCCGGTGCCGGTCGCGGTGGTCGTGTTACCAAACAAGCGGCAGTCAAAGTGGCCGCCGCGCCCGCAGTGACGGCGCCGACGGCGACGCCGGACGTCGCCGCGGCGGCGCCCCTGCGGGTGGGTCGTGGTGAGCAGCGCGTGCCGATGACGCGGCTGCGCGCCCGCATCGCGTCGCGACTCGTGGAGGCCCAGTCCACGCAGGCGCTGTTGACCACCTTCAATGAAGTGGACATGTCGGCGTTGAATGCGGCGCGCAGTTTGTACAAAGAGCGTTTTGAGAAAACCCACGGCGTACGACTCGGCTTCATGTCGTTCTTTGTCAAGGCGACCGTGGAGGCCTTGCGGCGCTTTCCGCTCGTGAATGCCTACATCGATGGCACCGATATTGTGTACCACGACTACTACGACATCGGCGTCGCGGTGTCGACCGAGCGCGGCCTGATTGTGCCGGTGCTGCGTGATGCGGATCTTATGAGTTGCGCGGATGTGGAACGTGCGATCGGCCAATATGCGAAGAAGGGTCGTGAAGGCACGATCACCATGGAGGACCTGACCGGAGGTACCTTCTCGATCACCAATGGCGGCGTGTTCGGTTCGTTGATGTCGACCCCGATTGTGAACGCGCCGCAAAGCGCGATTCTCGGCATGCACAAGGTGCAGGATCGCCCGGTGGTGGTGGATGGGCAGATCGTCATTCGGCCTATGATGTACTTGGCCGTTACCTACGACCATCGTCTGATCGATGGTCGCGATGCGGTACAGTTCTTGGTCACCATCAAGGACTGCCTCGAAGATCCGGCTCGTCTGCTGCTGCAGGTCTAAGGGAGTATCTATGAGCGAACAATTTGACGTCGTCGTCATCGGCGGCGGACCGGCCGGGTACCCCGCGGCCATTCGGGCGGCACAAAATGGCCTGTCGGTAGCGTGTATCGATGGGTGGCAGAACCGGGATGGCAGCTATGCGTTCGGAGGTACCTGCCTCAATGCGGGCTGCATTCCGTCCAAGGCGCTGCTCGAGTCGTCCGAGTTGTATCACCGCGCCCGCAGTGAATTTGCGGTGCACGGTATTTCGACCGGTGACGTGGCGATGGACGTAGCGCAAATGCAGGCGCGCAAGAACAATATTGTGAAGGCCTCGACGCAAGGGATTTTGGGGCTGTTCAAGGCCGCGAAAGTGACCCCACTGCAAGGGCATGGCCGCTTGCTCTCCGGCAAACGGGTCGAGTTTACCGCCGCCGATGGCACGGTCCGCCTGCTCAGCGCCGGTAGCGTGATTCTTGCCAGTGGCTCGACGCCGATGGCGTTGCCGTCAGTGCCCTTTGATGGCGTACAGGTAGTGGACAGTTGGGGCGCGCTCGATTTCGCGGCAGTGCCCCAGCGTGTTGGTGTGATCGGCGCCGGCGTGATCGGTTTAGAGCTGGGTAGTGTCTGGCGACGACTCGGTGCGCAAGTCACTGTACTCGAGGCAATGGAGACCTTTCTGCCGATGGCGGATGAGGCGGTTGCCAAAGAAGCGCTCAAACAGTTCAAGAAGCAGGGTCTCAATATTCGTCTGGGCGCGAAAGTCACCGGTGCGTCGCGTGCGCCGAGTGGCGTGACGGTGCAGTACACGGAGGCCACGGGCGCGCAGTCGGCGGAGTTTGATCGGGTAGTGGTCGCGATCGGCCGTCGCCCCTACACCGCGGACTTGCTGGGCGAGGACACGGGCGTGACACGCGATGCGCGCGGTTTCATTGTGGTGGATGATCACTGTGGCACCGGGGTCGAGGGCGTCTACGCGGTCGGTGACTGTGTGCGTGGCCCCATGCTCGCCCACAAGGGCAAGGAAGAAGGTGTCATGGCCGCGGATCGGATTGCCGGACGCTGGGGTCATGTCAATTACGCGACCATTCCGTCGGTGATCTACACCGCGCCGGAGATCGCGTGGGTGGGTTTGACCGAAGCGCAGGTGAAGGCTTCGGGGCGGGACTACAAGGTCGGCTCGTTTCCGTTCCTCGCCAGCGGTCGCGCCCGGGCCATGGAAGCGGCGAATGGGTTTGCCAAGGTGATTGCCGCGGTCGACGACGACTCACTACTGGGCGTGCACGTTATTGGGCCGATGGCGGGTGAGTTGATCGGTGAAGCGGTGTTGGCGCTGGAGTACTCGGCCACAGCGGAGGATCTACAACGCACAATCCACGCCCACCCGACGTTGTCAGAAGCCTTGCATGAGGCGGCGCTGGCGGCGGATAAGCGGGCGATCGACTACCCGAATCGCTGATCAGGTGCGCTTGGCGCGGATGACGTCGGGTAGACCCCGGATCCGCGCCAGAGACCGCTCCAGGGCCTCCAGATCGTGCACCCGGATGCCGACCTGCATTTCGGCCAAGCCGTCGGGGCTGGTCGTGGTGGTCATGTGCTGGATACTGTGTTTGGCATCGGCCAGCACCGCGCTGACATCGCGTACGAGGCCACGGCGGTCAAAGGCGCGCACTACAAACTCCACCGCATACACTTGTTCTCGGCGGCTACCCCAAGTCACCGGCACAGGCCGATCCGGGGCTTGCGTGGCCAGGCGGGCCAGCGTGCGGCAGTCACTACGGTGGATGGTCACGCCGCGCCCCAAGGTCACGTAGCCGGTGATCGGTTCGGGTGGGATGGGATGGCAGCAGCGTGCGTAGTGCGACAGTAGGTCGCCGACGCCCATGACCTGAATGCCGGCGGCCGGCTCCGGTGCGCTCAGCGTTGCCGTGGCGACCGTGTTCGTGGGCAGGGCGGCATCGGCGAGTGCTTTGTCACGCCGGTGGATCGCCGCGGTCAGTTGCGCGGCCGATAGATCGCCAGCACCGAGCGCCACATACAGTTCGTCGGTACCCGCAACCCCGAGCAGGGCGCTTAGTAGTTGTAATTGCGCCAACGTGGCCCGTCGGCCGAGTTCGCGTTCGGCCATCGCGCGACCCGCGCGCAGATGTGCGTCCCGATCCTGCAAACGAAACCAGGCGCGTACCTTGGCCTTGGCCGATTTGCTCGCCAGAAAGCCACGGCTCTCGAGCAACCAATCGCGACTGGGTTGCGCCTCCTTGGCCGTCACGATCTCCACCGTCACCCCATGGTGCAGCGGCTGGTCGAGCGGCACGAGGCGTCCATCGACGCGCGCGCCGCGGCAGCGGTGACCGAGATTGGTATGCACAAAGTAGGCGAAATCCAGTGGTGTGGCGTGTTCCGGTAACTCGATCACATCGCCTTTGGGACTGAATACATAGACCCGTTCCTGAAAGAGCGTCTGACCGACACGGGCCAAGGGATCGTCGTCGGCCGCGCCCGGTGTCAGCATCCGGCGCAGGGCCTCGACCTTGTGCTCGAGCGCCCTGTTGCGCCGCCCGCCGCCTTCCTTGTAACGCCAATGGGCGGCCACGCCAAGTTCGGCCCGCTCGTGCATCTCGCGCGTGCGGATCTGTACCTCGACCGTTTTTTGGTCCGGTCCCACCACCGCCGTGTGGATGGAGCGGTAGCCATTGGGTTTAGGGGTGGCAATGTAGTCGTCGAACTCCCCGGCGAGGTAGGGGTAGCGCGCCTGCACGACGCCCAGTGCCGCATAACAGTCGCGCACCGTAGCCACCACAATGCGCACGGCGCGCACGTCATACAGTTCGTCCAGCTGCAAGCCTTTTTGGCGCATTTTGCGCACGATGCTGTAGAGGTGTTTGGGCCGTCCGGTGACCTCGGCATCCAAGCCCGCAGCGTGTAGATCCGCGGCTAGACTGCTTTTGAGCGCTTGGATGTAGCGCTCGCGGTCGATGCGTTTCTCGGCTAACGCAGCCGCCAGTTGCTGATAGGTCGCAGGCTCCAGATAGCGCAACGCATAGTCTTCCAGTTCCCATTTCAACGCCGCAAGCCCCAAGCGATTCGCCAAGGGCGCATAGAGTTCTTGCGTCTCTTGGCCGAGTCGGGTCTGTACGTCCGGCGCGCCGTGCCGGGCGGCGCGCAACAACCACAGTTGCTCGGACAGCCGCGCCAACACCAGCCGCGGGTCGGACACCACCGCCAACAGCATCCGGCGCAAGCCCTCCGCTTGGCTGTGGGTATAACGGGGGGTCAGCGCGCGTACCGGGAGGTCCGTGCGCCCGAGGCGGGCGAGGGCGAGGGCGAAGGCAACCACCTCGGGATCGGCGCTGTGCAGGGCGGTTGTCGGCAGTTCCACAGCGCTAGTGCGCAAGGAATGCAATAGCGTCCCGCCGACGGCCACCGGATCCGGATCGAAGTGGGCGACCACCCGGGCTATGGCGATGGCGCGATCGATGACGGCCGGTGCAACGCTACCGGCTATGGGCGCAAGGCCGTCCCATACCGCCCGCGTAATGGCGAGCGCCGTTTGCTCCGCGTCGACAGTGATTGTTTCCACGATGCGCACCACCAAGAACAGGCCAGCACGGACGGGCGTGGCTAAGCGTCGCCGTCCCGGTATCATACGACCGATGCAACCTAGGCCGCTCCTTCCCGATGTCTCATTCCCGCGCCTGGCGCTCGTATAAGCCCGGCGCGCCGGTCGCGGCCGCGGCGACCGGGGCCCCCGTGGCCGCGGGCCGCGATCCTGGCGTGCGTGGCACGCGCCGCGTGCTGGGGCTGGATCCGGGTTCCCGCGCGACCGGCTACGGCGTCATCGATTTTGGGGCGGGGACCACGCAATGCATTGCCAGTGGCACCATTCGTGCCGCGGGCACCGACTTTGCGGCGCGGTTGCGCGACATTTATGCCGGCGTCGCGGCGGTGATGGACACGTATCGGCCGGATGAAATTTCGATCGAACGGGTCTTCGTCAGTCGCAATGTCAGTTCGGCCTTGAAGTTGGGGCAGGCGCGTGGCGCGGCGTTGGCGGCGACCTTCGCGCATCCGGTGCCCGTGTTTGAATATGCCGCCCGTGAGGTCAAGCTGTCCGTGGTGGGCACCGGGGCGGCGGAGAAAGTGCAAGTGCAGAAAATGGTCACCGTGCTGCTGGGTTTGCGCGGCCGCTTGGCGGCCGATGCCGCGGATGCGTTGGCCATTGCGCTGTGCCACATTCATGGGGACACCGCGCGCGCCTTGGCGGCCCGCGCCGGGAGACGCGCATGATCGGTTGGTTGCGGGGCCGCCTGGCGGCAAAAACCCCACCCACGCTGGTCATGGACGTGCACGGCGTCGGGTACGAATGCGAAGCACCGTTGTCGACCTTCTATGGCCTGCCCGAACTCGGTGCCGAGATCACCTTGCGCACGCACTTGGTCGTGCGCGAGGACGCGCATGTGCTCTATGCCTTCGCCAGCGAAGACGAGCGCCGCTTGTTTCGGGCGTTGCTGAAAGTCTCGGGTGTGGGGCCCAAAAGCGCCCTAGGCGTGTTGTCAGGGCTCTCGGTGGCGGATTTCCTGCGCGTGCTGGCCGCGGAAGATGCCGCAGCACTGGTGCGCATACCGGGTGTCGGCCGCAAGACGGCCGAACGCATTCTGATCGACCTGCGTGATAAGGCGGGCGATTTGGGCGGCACCGGCGTTGCCTTTGTGCCGATGGCGCTGGGTGCGGTCGCCAGCCCCGAGCAGGAAGCCACCGTTGCGTTGATCGCATTGGGGTATCGTCCGCAGGAGGTCGTCAAATTGCTGAAAGCGGCCGGTGACGATGCCGGCAGTACAGAAGAACTGATCCGTCGCGCGCTGCGCGCGGCGGCCAGTTGAACGGCACGCGGAGAGTAGGATGATCGAGGCAGATCGCATTGTGACGGCGCAGGGTGGGCGCGAGGAGGAGAGCCTCGACCGTGCGGTACGGCCGCGTCTGTTGGCCGACTATGTCGGCCAACCGGCGGTGTGCGCGCAGATGGAGATCTTCATTGAGGCGGCGCGGCGGCGCAGCGAAGCGCTCGATCATTTGTTGATTTTTGGTCCCCCTGGCCTGGGCAAGACCACGCTGGCCCATATTGTGGCGAATGAATTGGGCGTGGGACTCAAACAGACCTCCGGTCCCGTACTCGAGCGCCCGGGGGATCTGGCTGCGCTACTAACCAATCTGCAGCCGCGCGATGTGCTCTTTGTCGATGAGATTCATCGGTTGAGCCCCGTGGTGGAAGAAATTCTGTATCCGGCTTTGGAGGACTTCCAACTGGATCTCATGATCGGCGAGGGCCCGGCGGCGCGCTCGATCAAGATTGACTTGCCCCAGTTCACGCTGATTGGCGCGACCACGCGTGCCGGATTACTGACCTCGCCGCTGCGGGATCGTTTTGGCATCGTGCAGCGCCTGGAGTTTTATTCGGTAGCCGATCTCACCAGCATTGTGGCGCGCTCGGGTCGGCTGTTGGGACTACAGGTCGAACCCTCTGGTGCGGCACAGATCGCCGAACGGTCGCGCGGCACGCCGCGGATCGCCAATCGTTTGCTGCGCCGCGTACGCGACTTTGCCGAGGTGCGCGCCGACGGCATCATTACCGGAGCGGTGGCTGGCGAAGCCTTGGATTTGCTTGATGTCGACCGGCTCGGCATGGATGTCATGGATCGCCGCTTGCTGATGGTGTTGATCGACAAATTTGCGGGTGGGCCCGTCGGTGTCGACAGTCTGGCTGCCGCCATCGGGGAAGAGCGCGGCACCATCGAAGATGTGATTGAGCCGTATCTGATCCAACAGGGCTATCTGATGCGCACCGCGCGCGGGCGTGTGGCGACGGCCACGGCGTATACGCACTTCGGCTTGGGTGTGCCCGCGGCACTGCAAGCGAATCTGGGGCTGTTTCGCGACGGTCCTGAACCTTAAAGCGCGTGCGCGGGACCGCTACGGCGCTGTTGGCGCCGGCAGTGGGGCGCGCCAATGCAGGGGTGTACGGCAGGCGATTGGAGTGGACGCTCCGGTGGGTGGAGCGCCCACCGAAAGGAGGCGCGCGAGCGACCGGCCTCATGCACTCTGGGCGCGATCACTATCCATTCGCCGCAGTGCACTCATAGAGACCGGGCCGCCGTAGCGCCGGTGCGCGGGCGGACGCGCGCAGGCGTGTCGAGGCATAGCAAGCGGCGCCAGCGTTGGACCGGCGTCGCGTGCACGTGCCGTGAACCCCCGTGCCGCCCCGCGTTGGGCCTGTTACGATAAGAATGCCGGTTGGGCCGATCGATGACGCCATTCTCTAGCAAGTACGAGCATGCGCAAAAGTACTCAAAAAAGCCGACATTGTCGTGTCTAGGAACTTTTCAATGCCGATTCGCGTGTATTGGGAAGACACGGACGCCGGCGGTGTGGTCTATCACGCCTCCTACGTGCGTTTTATGGAGCGCGCCCGCTCAGAATGGCTGCGCGCCTGCGGTGTAGACCAAGCCCAGTTGCGCACGCGGGAACGAATCCAGTTCACGGTGGTCGACATGCAGATCGCCTGGAAGCGTCCGGCGCTGATGGATGACTTGTTGGCGGTGTCGGCCGAACTCGTGGCAATGCGCGGCGCGAGCTTTACTTTTCTACAACAGGTGCGCCGCGGTGATGAATGCTTGGTCGAGGCGACCGTACGGGCCGCCGTGTTGGATGCAGATACTTTGAAACCCCGGCGGTTAACGTCCGCCTTACAGCAGCAATTAAATCCATGAATGCCACAGTGACTGAATTTTCGATGGTGTCGATGATCGTCAATGCGAGCTTGGTCGTGAAGCTGGTGATGGCGCTCTTGTTGGCCGCCTCCGTGTCCTCGTGGGCGGTGATTCTCAAGAAGCGCCAGATGATCGTCGCCACCCGTCGCCGCTCGGAGGCTTTCGAGGCGCAGTTCTGGGCGAGCGCGGATTTGGGTGCGCTGTTTCGCACGCTGGAGTCGAGCGCGGCGCCATCGGTCGGTATGGAAAGTTTGTTTGAGGCAGGCTTTCGGGAGTTCTCACGGCTGCGCAAACAGGCGGGAATTGACGCGGCGCAGCTGATGGAAGGCGCGGGCCGCGCGATGAAGGCTGCACGCCTGCGGGAGATCGAGCGGCTCGAGGCGAATCTGGAGATGTTGGCGACCATCGGCTCGATCAGTCCTTACGTGGGTCTGTTTGGGACGGTCTGGGGCATCATGCATGCCTTCATCGGACTCGGTAACGTCCAGCAGGCCACCTTGCAGGCCGTAGCGCCGGCCATTGCCGAAGCGCTGGTCGCGACCGCCATTGGCTTGTTTGCGGCCATTCCGGCAGTGGTGGCCTATAACCGTTTCTCGGATCAAGTCGGTCGGCTGGAGATGCGCCTCGATACCTTCGTGGAGGAGTTCTCCACCGTCCTGCAGCGGCACGCCGCGGCGCTGAGGAACTGAGCGGATGCCATCGTCTGGTGGTCGCAACCGTCGCCGCTTGGTCGGCGAGATCAATGTCGTGCCGTATATCGACGTGATGTTGGTGCTGCTGGTGATCTTCATGGTGACCGCGCCCTTACTCACGCAGGGCGTCAAGGTGGATCTGCCCAAAGCGGGTGCGCAGCCGCTTGCGGATCAAAAAGACCCCTTGGTCGTCAGCCTCGACAAGCAGGGGCGCCGCTATATCAATATCGGCGACGACAAGAGTGCCGCCATCGATGACAAGACCCTCGCGGATCGGGTGCGCTTGGTGTTGGCCCGCGACAAGGACACGCAGGTGTTATTGAAGGCGGACGCTGCGATTCCCTACGGCGAGGTCATGCAGATCATGGTGCTGATGCAGCGGGTAGGGGCGACCAAGGTCGGCTTCCTGACCGACGCGTTGCCGCCGGAAAAGGTGCCGTGACGGCATTGCAGTCGCCCTTTTTGCGTGACCATGCCGGATCCCTGCTCGGCTCGTGCTTCCTACACGGCGTGTTGGTGCTGATCGTGGTGGCGATGGCCTGGGTCACGCCGCCGACCCGACGCGTGGTGCCGGCCATGATCGAAGCGACGCTCGTGTCCTCGCATCGCAACTATGTGACGCCGGTGCCGCACCCAGCGCCTGCCGCCACGCCGCCGCTACCGGCCGTGGTCGCGCCGACGCCGGTGCCGGTGATGCCGACACCGGTACCGAAACCAGCCCCCAAACCAGCCCCAGTCAAAGTGCCCACCAAGGTCCTCAAAGTGCCGCCCGGTGTCACCGAGAAGCCCAAGCCTGCGGTGGCGCCCAAACCGAAGGTGGTGCCGTTTTCCAAAGCCGATGCTTCGGCGCTGGAGCGGGAGTTGCGCGACAACGAACAGGCCCGGCAAGCCGCGCAAGTCAAGGCCGCACAAGAGGCCGCGCGCGCGCGCGCAGAGGCGCAAGTGCGCGCGCAGGCGGCCGTGACGGCGCGTAACAATGCAGTGCGCCAAGAGCAAGTAGCGGGTGAAACCAGTCAGTATCTGGCCGAGATCAAAGCACGTGTCGAACAAGCATGGTCGCGCCCAGCCTCGGCGCGCAAGGGCGTACAGTGCACGCTCGAGGTCGATCAGTCGCCGGGCGGCACAGTCTTGCAGGCGCGGGTGATCAATCCGTGTAATGGCGACGAAGCGGTGCGGGCCTCCATCCGGGACGCGGCATTGCGCGCCTCACCGCTACCGGTGCCGAAGAATGGCGATATTTTCCAGCGTACTCTCCACTTGGTGTTCAGCCCCGATGAATAAACGTGTACAGACTGTCTTGCTGGCCTGCGTGCTCTACGTGGCGGGCATCGCCGCCGCGCAGGCGCAACTGACGGTGGACATCACCAAGGGCAACAGCAGCCCCATCCCCATTGCGATTGTCCCTTTCAGCGGTGAGGGCCTTGCCGTCGACGTGGCGCAAGTGGTGGAAGGCGATTTGGCGCGTAGCGGTCGCTTCGCGCCGCTTGCGCGTGCCGCGCAGCCGCAGCAGCCCACGCAGGCGAGCCAGATCGATTGGCCACAGTGGAAACTGGTGAAGACCGATTATCTCGCCATCGGGCGCATCCGCGCCGACGGCGCGGGCTACGTGATCGAAGTGGAACTGCATAACGTGCTGAGCGGTGAGCGCGTGCTCGGCGTGTCCGTGAATGCGACCGGCAGCGGCTTGCGCCTCAGTGCCCACCGCATCGCCGATCTCCTCTACGAGAAGCTCATTGGCGTCCCCGGCGCCTTCGCCACCCGCATTGCCTATGTGGCGGTGGAAGGTCCCGTAGCGGCGCGGCATTGGCGCCTGGTCGTGGCCGATTCGGACGGCGAAAATCCGGTCACGATCGTCGATTCCAAGCAACCGCTCATGTCGCCGTCGTGGTCGCCGGATGGGACACAGCTGGCGTACGTGTCCTTCGAAGGACGCGTCTCGTCGGTGTTTGTGCAGTCCATCCAGACCGGCGTACGGGATCGGGTGTCCGGTCGGGCCGGGATCAATGGGGCGCCGGCGTGGGCGCCCGATGGGCGGCGGATGGCGTTGGCGCTGTCGCAACCGGATGGCAACGTCGACGTCTTCGTGCTGGATCTGGAGACCAAAGCCTTGTTGCGGGTCACCGACGATCCGGCGATCGATACGGAACCTTGTTTTAGCGCCGACGGCCAGTCGTTGTATTTCACCTCCGATCGGGCTGGGCGACCGCAGATTTATCAGATTCGTCTGGCGCCTGGCGAGCGCGCCAAGCGCTTGACCTTCGAGGGCAGCTATAACGCGCGGCCGCGGCTGTCACCGGATGGCAAGATGCTGGCCGTGGTGACGCAGGATCAAGGGGCTTACCGCATCGCCCGGGTGGATATCGCCACCGGTCAGTCATTGGTCTTGACCACCGGCCGGTTGGACGAGAGTCCGACCTTCGCTCCGAACGGCCAAACGGTCATTTATTCGGCGCGCGAGCGCGGCCGGGGGGTCCTCGCGACGGTCGCCATCGACAGTGGCGTGGTGACGCGCATCACCTTGGCCTCCGGGGATATCCGCGATCCGGCGTGGTCGCCGCGTTTGTGACCATGTCGTGGCGCGGCGCCTATGGCAAAATAGTGACACTTTCTTCGGCCGTCGGTCGGCCGCTCTCTGAACGGAGTCTTCAGCGCATGAACCGCCTCAATGTATGCACGCTCGCCGCCCTCGTTGCCGTCAGTTTCACGCTGGCCGGGTGCCCCAAGAAGCCGACCGTCAAACCCAACGCGACCGATGCGCAGACGGTGGCACAGACGGGTGATAGCGCCAATACCGGCCGCGGGTCGGGTGCGGATAGCAACGCGGTCCGTCCGCTGACCGACACGCACGGTGCGCTACCGGCCGGTGAAGGCGAGCTCGGCGCCACGATTCGCTTTGAGTACGACAGCGCCGAGATCAAGGCCGAGTACCAGCCGATCATCAGTTCCGAAGGCAAGCAGTTGGCCGCCAACCGGCATCTGCAGTTGCGCCTCGAGGGCAACACGGACGAGCGTGGCTCGGCCGAGTACAACATCGCCTTGGGTGAGCGTCGCGCGCAGGCCGTCAAGAAGGCCTTGCTGCTGGTCGGCGCGATCGACAGCCAGTTGACTACGCTCAGCTATGGCGAAGAGCGTCCACTGGCGGATGGGCATGATGAGGCGGCCTGGACGCAGAATCGTCGCGTCGAGATCGTGGTCACCGCGCGCTAAGATGCGCGCGTACGCGCTCATCGGCGGGGTCCTGGTCGCGTCCGTGGCGCTGTACGGCTGCGAGACCCCGCATCCGGAACTCGACCCCGCCTTCGTCAAAGCGACGGCCGTCGAGTCACGCGTCGAGGTGCTGGAGCGGCAGACCAGTGCGTTTCTGGAAGTACAGCGCGCACTGGATAGCGCACAGGCCGAGCAGCGTACGCTCAAGGGTCAGGTCGAGGAACTGCAGCACGCATTGCGTGCCGGTGAGCGTCGCGAGCGCGATCTGTATCGCGATCTGTCCGATCGCATCACGGCGGTGGACGCGAAGGTGCAGGCGTTGCAAACGGCCCAAGCTGCTGCTGCCGTGCCCGCAGCGTCGGTTCCCCCCACGGCGAACCCCGCGCCTACGACTGCGTCCATTACTGATAAGGATGTTTATCAGACGGCCCTGGAGCATCTCAAGGCGCGGGAGTACGGCACGGCAGAGAAGGCCTTTCAGGACTTCATGTTGGCGTACCCACAGAGCACGCTGGTCGACAATGCGCAGTATTGGCTGGGTGAGGCGTACTACGTCGAACATCGGTTTCAGGACGCGCTCGGCGCGTTCCAGCGCCTGCTCAAGGAATACCCGGAGTCGCGCAAGGTGCCCGATGCCTTGCTCAAGATCGGCTACGCCTACCAGGAGCTCAAGCGCTACCGCGAGGCGCGTGAGGCCTTGGCGCGGTTGGTGAAAACCTATCCGGATGCCAGCGCGACAGCCGAAGCGCGCGTGCGCTTGAAGCAGATCGCTGGGCGCCACTGACCATGGCGGCCGCGCCGCGCGATGACTATCCGGTCACGGAGCGTCTGCGCCTCACCGAAATTTTTGCTTCGCTGCAAGGCGAGGCCGATACCGCCGGCTGGCCGACGGTCTTCGTCCGTCTGACCGGCTGCCCCTTACGCTGCGGCTACTGTGACACGACCTATTCGTTCTACGGTGGGGAATGGACCTCGATTACAGCGGTCATCGAGCGCGTCCGTGCGCTCGGCCCACGGCGGGTGTGCGTCACGGGCGGAGAGCCCTTGGCGCAACCGAATGTGCAGGCACTGATGTCGCGCTTGTGTGATGCGGGATTCGCGGTGTCGCTCGAGACCAGCGGGGCACTGGATGCGTCGCTGGTGGATCCGCGGGTGGTGCGCGTGGTGGATGTAAAGACACCCGGCTCGGGCGAAGTCAGCCGCAATCTGCTCGCGAATATCGAGTCGCCGCGCGCCTCGGATCTGATTAAGTTTGTGCTCACCAGTCGTGCGGACTATGAGTGGAGTCGGGCGTTTTGCCGCGCGCATCAGTTGCCCGCCAAAGCGCAGGTACTGTTCTCCCCCGTGTATGGGGTGGTCGAGCCGCGCGCGTTGGCCGAGTGGATTTTGGAGGATCGCTTGGAGGTCCGCTTGCAAGTGCAACTGCACAAGCTGCTATGGGGCGAGGCGCAAGGTCGATGAGTGCGATCAAGGCTGTCGTGCTGCTCTCGGGTGGCTTGGATTCGGCCACGGTCCTTGCCTTGGCGCGGCAGCGCGGCCGCGCCTGTTATGCGCTGAGCTTTGACTACGGGCAACGGCATCGGGTCGAATTGGCGGCGGCCGCGCGCGTAGCGCAGCAGTGGGGGGCGATCGAGCACCGCACCGTCTCGATCGGCCTGGGTGGCTTTGGCGGCTCGGCCTTGACCGATCCTTCGATCGGCGTGCCCGAACACGGCACGACCGGCATTCCCATCACCTATGTGCCGGCGCGTAATACGGTGTTTTTGGCATTGGCACTCGGTTGGGCCGAAGTGCTCGGCGCGCGCGAGATCCATATTGGCGTCAATGCGGTGGATTACTCGGGCTATCCGGACTGTCGACCCGAATTCATCGCGGCTTTTGCGCAGATGGCCAACCTCGCCACCAAAGCCGGTATCGAAGGGGAGTCCTTCCAGATCGTCACGCCGCTGATGGCCCTGAGCAAGGCCGGGATTATCCGCGCCGGGATCGCACAGGGGGTCGATTTTGCCGCCACGGTGTCCTGCTACCAGGCCGACGCCGAGGGCAGGGCCTGTAGGGTGTGCGATTCGTGCCGACTGCGCCGCGCGGGATTTGCGGACGCTGGGGTCGCCGATCCGACCCGCTATCAGGCTTAAGAGCCTGCGGGCCCGGGCGTAGGGCGGCACAAAGACGCTCGCAGGGGCTGTCGCGCCGCAGCACAAAACCCGATCGCCTGTTAGAATCGCGCCCGCTGTGCGGGCCGCATCTGGAGCGGCAGCAGTGGGGTTCAGGACCGGGCAGCCGGACACCGGAACCCCCAGCGTGGGGCGGTAGCTCAGTTGGTAGAGCAGCGGACTTTTAATCCGTAGGTCCCGGGTTCGAGCCCCGGCCGCCCCACCAGATATTCGTCTCGTGACGCGGCACGACGCTGCGGCAACCGCGGCTGGTGAGCGCACGCCGACGGGTAGCAGGCCGCGCAGCGCACGGCCACAGGTCGCCAAGCAACCACGCCGCGGCACCGCTACTACCGCTAGCTGGTCGGTGTCTGTCAGGTCGCTGCTGGCCAGTGCGCGCACGTCGGGTCCGCACGCGATGCGCGGGGGTTGCCGGCGCGGTCATTGTGACTGCCACGGACAGGGGGATCCGTAGCTCTTGTTATCACGGCGGTCTCAAAGCCACGCTGGCGCAAGGCAACGCCGCTTGCCGCACTACCGTCACCTGCGACGTACGGGCGTGCGCGATGATTGCGCGCACATCCACCACGAGGCCGTGCTGGCGCCATGCGCGCTGCGGGTCAAAGCCCCGTTCGTGCTGCCCCTGCGGGCCCGTCTTTACAACACACGATCGCTCAGGGTGGTCACTACCGGGAGAGGAACCTTGGCTTATCCCGCGGCTGCCCGTTGCGGCTGCTGGTCGGGGCGCTGTATCGCACCCACCGGATGACACTCTGGGCAACGGTGGGCTGGACGACGGGGACTACACGGATGACGTGCGCCTGCGCGCGCCGACGCGCTGGCCAGAACGTGAGGCCATCCGTGTCCTACCGCACGGGGCGCAACACACGGTGCGGACCGCAGACGCCGCGCAAGCCGCCTAAGCGGCGGCTTGCGCCGATAGGGGGATATGGACAACGCGATGCGCGGTCATTCCCAGAAGGACACTACAAGGGCCCTACCGAGGCTGGTGCTGGAGTAGCGCTGGGCAACGAGTCCTTCTGGTCTAGCGGCGTATGTTGCGCCGCGGTCGGCGTGCAATCCGGGCATTCGCTGCCCACAGGGAGCGCCAACTTACCAGTCTAGATAATCGGCCAGATACCGCACGACGTCGTCTGCCATGCCAACACCGGCCACACCGCCGGGTACCGCATGGGCCAAGGGCAGCCCCATCATCGTCTCCACGAAGCGCCGTCCGGGCACCGAGACACCGGTGGCGCCTATCCGGCCCAGTCGATGGCCCTCGGCCTGCAATGCGGCCAAGGCTTGATAGAAGCCTAGTAGCAGCACCATGGAGATGCCTTTGCTCTGCACGTCCGGTCGCACCACCATGGAGGCGATGTAGACGTCGACGGCAACGTCCCGTCGCCACGGCGAGACCAGGTGCTCGGTGATGTGCAGGTCAAAGACCGAGTCCCGAGTGTTGAGAAAGAGTTCGAAGCCCGCCGGCGTGAGCGGGATGAATTCGATATAGCCGACCACATCGCCCTGATAGTGGGCCACCACCCGAGAGCGGGGATTCTTGCGGATCTGCCGCAGTTCTGCCGCTTCATCGGTCTGGTATTTTTCGTCATAGACGACCGCATCCAGCGCGCGGCAACGGCCGATCAAGGCCAGATCCAACTCGCGGACAATCTCTATGCGCGCCACGTCGGTCATGCGATTCCTCGTTGCTACTACGCACCCATGCCACGGGGCGCGGTGCGTCTCAGTGCTGCGGCACCACCGTACCGGATGCAGCGGCAATAAAAAAGGCCCGGTGTTGCCACCGGGCCTTGCTGCGCTATGTGGAAAATAGCTGCCTTCTAGCGATCGATTAACGACCGAAGGAGATACGCGACACGCTCAGCCACTCGATGCTGCCACCGGTGTTCGTGTAGTCCGTGTACAGGCCTGTTGCGTTCTTGTCGTTGCGGATTTCCATCGAAACCGCCGACAGGCTGGTGAGCGCCTTGGAGACAGTGCCCTTGGAGCACTTGAAGGTCTTCAGGTCGACCTTGTACGTGAACAGGCCATGTTGACGATTGCTGGGATAATCCGGACCTAAGGGCATGCCGTCACCAATGGTTGCCAGCGTGACGTCGCTCGAGCACACGGCGGTCGCCGTGGCATCGGTGTGCGGGTCGGTGTAGGGGGTGCGAATGCCCGTTCCGTTCGAGAGGACCACAGTGACCACGGCCGGGCCGACCCAAGGGCCACCCTGCTCATTGCCCATTTTTAGCATGACGTACTTGGCATCGGACACATTGATCTTTGGAGCTGTCGCCGCAGCGGTCAACCCGTTGACCGTGCCTGGTGCGGTGACGCTCAGACCGACGTAGCCGGTGGGGTAGCAGCCGCCGCCGCATCCGCCATAGGTGCCTTCCTGAATGCCGTACTCGTCAAAGTTGGTCACGTACCAATCCGGGCGGTCAGTATAGAAGTTCCAACCGCTATCGGCCGAGGCGTAGCCATAGACCGAGCCACCTTGGGTGGTGAGGTGGATGGCGATCGGGTTGGCCGGGTACTGTTCCGCGTGGCCAGCAATATCAGACCCGAACAGAACACCAGCATTTTCCGCAATCGCTGCGGACCCCGTTACAAAACAAACTGCCGCGAGCGCGGCCTTTACAAAAGTCGACTTCATTGCGTGTATCCCCTACAAATGAAATGAGTGGTGGAAAGTCTGTGTGCATTCATCGTTTTAGCCACTTCACTGAAAACGCTTTCAGCGATGGCTATTTTTATCACACTGAGAATTCCGTTTGCTAGCGCTTTCAGCCTAAAAAAGCACAAATATTTGCCTCTAATTGGACATAACGTTAAAATATTTTTTAAGTCTCGCGGCTTGCAGTGCCTGCCGGGCGCGTAGTGCCGGTTGGTCGATGCCGGGACCGTCGGTTTTCCCGACTCCACCGGTCAACGAACCCGGTGCGGCTGGACACGGTACTTGGGCGCGTCGGCAATTGCCGAGCCGCAACTCCTCCGCAAACGCAGACGTCCTGCCATGAGAGTCGGGCCGCTCTTAGCCTCAATGCATCGGCACGCTATAGAGCGCTTGCCGATTGCCGTTGGTGAAGTACAGGCTGGTGCCACTGAGATGTACTTGCCCGGGTGCGGCCTCAAACAGCAGTGTTTTGCCGCCCGCGGGGCTCCAGACGTAGAGCTGCGCCGATTCCTCGAACGCCACGTAACCGCCGCTCGACCCCAAGAAACTTGTCCCTAGTAGATTGGACAGGGTGCTGGTCGTCACGCCATCCGAGGCGCGGATCGCCTGCGCCGTCACGGTGCTGACGCCAGTACCGGAGACGGCAATGGTTTGGTCGAGCCAACCGAGTAGACCCGCGCTTAACTCGAACAGGACCATGTTGGCCGACAGCGACGTCACGGTGTTGGAACCGAGCGCGAGCGTGCGCAGGCCATACGGTGCGTTGGGTGGGGGTGGCGCGCGGTCTGTTTGCCAAGCAACGCGTGTGCCATCCGTCTGCGGGTACAACGACAATCCATCGGAAGTCAGTGGCACAGAGGCGTTGTTGCTCTGGTCCCAACGGTACAGATCCGTGGTGTACTGTTGGTTGGCGCTCTGTGATTCGGTCCAATAAAACAGGCTCAGTTGCCCATTACTGGAGACAAAATCGCAGTGGTTGTTGCCGACCAAGGTAATTCCCGGCGGGCCCGGAATGATCAGGGTTTGACCGGACACCACGTTGTACAGTGTGTACTGGCTCCAGTGGGAGGACAGCAGACTGGCCCAGAGCACCCACGGGTAATGCGCGGGCAGCAACTGGTCATAGATGCTCGTGGACTGGGCCGCATTCGACAGGTTCGTCGCGGTGGTGGAACCGGGCGGCCACAGATAAATACTGACCGCGCCACCGGGTCGATCTGTGCCGAAGCCTTGGGCGAACACGGCGCCATTGTCCGCCAGCTGCCAACCCGACAGATTGGTCACCGCCCCCGCCAGCAGGTCCGTATCAGCGGCGCTGGTATGCAGATGGATGCGCCCGTCCGCGCCGCTGTAGAGCACTGTACTGCCGTTGACGGCCAGTAGCGAACCGCCCACGCCGAGTGCGAACACGGGCGTGTACACCAGCGCCGGCGTGGAGGTGACGGTCACCAGGTTAGCCACCACACGCGATTGTCCACTACTATCGGTGGCGGTCACCGTCAGCGTATAGGTACCGGGCACCACGCCAGCGAGGCTAAAGTCGGCAGAGAAACGCGCTGCCGTAGTCGACAGCACGGGCACGCTGCCGAGGGTGGCGCTCACGCTGACGGTCGTCGCTGCCATGTCGGTGGTGACCGCGCCGGCGACCGATAAGGTGCCATTGACCAGCGCGCCATCCAGCGGCGCGGTCACCGTCAAGGTGGGCGGGTTACTGAAGGTGACCGTCGTCGAGGCGCTCGCCGAGACGCCATTGCCGTCGGTGGCCGTGGCCGACACCGTGTGGACACCGGAACCCGCTGCGGTGGCATCGATTGGGAACTGGTAGGTGGCCCCGCACCCCATCCCCGTGCAGTTGGGCGCATTGAGCGTACCCAGCGCCTGCCCGTCCAACGCAGCGCTGACCGCGGTGATGCCGACCGCAGAGCTTGCCGTGACGTTGGCGTAGATCGCGCCCGACGTGCCAGATACCCCGACCTGGACTGCCACTGCGGGGTTAGCGACCTGCACCGTCAGACGCAACTCCAGATAGGAGTCTGGGGCAGTTTCCAAGCGCGCCAAGATCAAGTGGCTCCCCGCGGTCACCCCGTGCGTGTCCCAGGGAACGCTATAACCCGGGCCACTGCTGCTGCTGCCAAGGGTCTGCAGGTCCACGGTCCACATCACGGCAGCGTAGGAGCCACCGCCGGCGATCGACAGCGTGACCACCCCGTTCAGCGGTTGCGCTTGATCGATTTGTAGGGTGGGAGTGCTGGCCGGTACGGTGATCTGCACCGAGTTATTGCCGCTGGGCGTATTGAGCGGCACTTCGTAGCCGGTTTTTTGCGCCGCGACCCGTAGCGTTGTCGTGGCGTTTGTGGTTCGGGTCCACACCAACGTCGCGCCACTGCCCGTCGTGCCGGGCACTGAGTCGATGGACGACCACGTACCGCTACTCGAGGCTTGCTCGATCCCGTAGGCGGTGCCGGCGGGAAAACTGTCTGTCCACTGCAGCGTCGTGACCTTGGTGGCCAGATCCAAGGCAGCACTGAGGTTGGCCGTACGGGCGTTGGCGAGATCCGTGGCGGTCGCGGAGGGCGGTGGCGGCGGTGCCGGTACGGGTGCGCTGCCGCTCCCGCCGCCGCAGGCCGCGAGCAACAGAAAAACCCACAAGCTGACTATGAGATTACGCATCCGATGCTCCTTGGGCTGGCGCCCTTCATCGGTGTAGTGGTGCCGTCGGACGGGCCACTCGAAACGGGGTGACGGTCTCGTCGAGGGTCGCGCGCCTGCGGACGAGGCGTCAATCGTAGGTTATACGCAGCGTCGGCACTGCGGCATGGGGCATGTGGGGATCAGTTTTTAATCCTAGGGACGGAAAAACGACAAAAAAAGGGCGGCATCGCTGCCGCCCTTTGCATCGCCGGTCGTTCAGGCAACCAGCCGGAATGCCCCAGTTCGGTTACTGGAACGAAATGCCGCCTACCGAGATGGCATCGATTGAACCCGCGACAACCTTGGCGTTCTTGCTGCCGACAATCTTGACAGCAACCTGCGTCACCCCGGTGGCCTGTAATGCCGCCATGGTGGTTGCAGCGCCTGTGCCGAGATCGTTTGTCTGGCAGGTGAAAGCCGTAAACGGAATCGCATAGTCCAGCAAGCCGGTTTGCGAGACGTACGTGCCGGTAGCCTGGCCTAAGTACGTGCCGGCGAAACTTGCGACGCCAGGGCCGTTCGCGGTCCCGGTGGCGCCCGTCAGCAAGGTCACGTCCGTTGAACAGGCTGCCGGGTTACTCGCTGGCCACGTACCGGTGACGCCCTGGTTCTTGAGCGTCACGGTCACGACATTCGCCGTACCATTTGTCGTGCTCGGCGTCACCATGTTAGCCAATTTGATCAACACCGCTTTGGAGTTGGTGATGGCGATGGGCGCGATCGCCGCGTTTGCGTTTGCGTAGGGGGCGAGTATCGAGAAGCCGAAGTAGTCGGTCGTTTTGTTATACGCAGCGCCCGCGGCCGCTTGGTAGATGTAGTAGTCGCCGTAAGCGGTGCCCGTTGTCGACGAGTCGTAACTGAACGCGTAGTTCGCGCTGGCGAATGCGCACAGATCGCCCCCCTGGGCGGTATGTACATAAGCGCCGCCCGTCGCGGCGGTGTTCCCGCAACCGGTCACCCCGGTGGTGCCTGGATACCGCATCGGCGGGCCGGCCATGAACAGCGCTGTCTGGGTGCCGAGCGTGTTTGTGTATTCCCAGGCCGGAACGGGGGTCGAGGCTGTTCCCGAGAGGGTGGCTGTGGCCGTTGTCTGGCCGGTCGCCGACAGGCCGACCGTACCGGTATTTGTACCCGCAGCGGTCGGGCTGTACGTGACGTTGACGGCGCAGGTGCCGCCCCCAAGCAGCGTCGTCGCGCACGTGGTGGTAGCGGTGAATGGCGCCGCCGGGGCGACTACAGCGACACCCGCCAACGTGGCGGTGCCGTTGTTTTTAAACGTGACAGCCTGGGCGGTGCTCGGCGTTCCGGCAGCGGTGGCGAAGGTCAGCGTGGCTGGGGTTGCCGTGATCGCTGCGGTGCCCGTGCCCGTCACGGGCAACGTGGGCGTCTGTGCTGCCGCAGCACCCGTGGCGGTTGTTGCAGCGCTCAAGGTCACCGTCGCGGTGGTCGCGGTGGTCGCCGTGGCCGTATAGGTAACTGTGAATGTGCACGTCCCGTTGGCTGCGAGGCTGATCGTGGCCGCCGTGGTGCCGCAGGTGTTGCTACTCAGTGCGTAGCCGGTGCCGGCTACTGCGAGTGAAACTTTAAACAAGGCCACCGTGCTCTTGGCGGTGACGCTGGCGGAGGTGCCGGGGCTGCCGATGACGGCAGTGACGGTGAGCGGCGTCGGTGTAAACGTCAACACCGCATTGGCGGCTCCCGCAGCCGCAAGACCGACGCATGCTGACAGAACGAGGAGGGCGCGACGAAATTGCGCGGCGCCGAACAGGTAACGGTTCATCTGGGTACCCCAATAAGTAGTGTTCGTTCTTGGTCTGTAGCTCGATTGACCTGAAAACGCTTTCAGGACATGATTTAGCCTACACTTACTTTTTGCCAGTTTCAATACGTAGGGGTGCGTCAAAATGGCCGCTTTGTCCAGTACCGATGGCGCTTTCACGCCGTGGGCCAAACGGGCCCGGTGGGCCGCCATGGGGGCAGCTATTTTATGTCTTGTTGCAGTACGGTCGGAGGCGGCCGTGACGCTCTCGCTCAGTGCAACCGCGGTCGCCTTTGGTAACCAAACGGTCGCCACGACCAGCGCGGCCAAGACCGTAACGGTGACCAACGCCGGTACCACCAGCGCGACGGTCACCGTCTCCCTCGCCGGAACGGGCGCCAGCGCCTTTACGCAGACCAATACCTGCGCCAGCGCCGTCGCCGCCGGAAAAACCTGCACCATCAGTCTGAGCTTTAAGCCCGCCGCCGCCGCCGCCTACAGTGCAACGCTCTCGGTCGCCGCCACGGGGGCGACCACCAAGACCGCAGCGCTGACCGGTACGGGCGTTGCGCCGACGACGGTGACCGCATCGGCGTCCCCCACCAGTTTGACCTTCGCGTCGACTACGGTGGGTGCCAGTAGCGCCACGCAGAGCATCACCGTGACCAACACGGGCACCGGCACCCTGACGGTGTCGGCGTTGACCCTGACAGGCACCAATGCCGCGGCATTCAGCCAGACCACGACCTGCACGGCCGGTGTGGCGGCTGGTAGGACCTGCAGGGTGACCGTGACGTTCAAGCCCACGGCCGCGGGCACCGCCAGTGCCTCGCTGGCTATTGCCAGCAACGCGACGGGGAGTCCATTGACGGTCGCGTTATCGGGTACGGGCGCGGCAGCGCTAAGCAGTTACACGTTGACGCCGACGACGTTGAGTTTTGCGTCGCAGACCGTAGGCACGACCGCCGCGGTCCAGAACGTGACCCTGAAGAATACGGGCACCACCGCCTTGTCGGTCACCTCGGCCGCGCTGTCGGGGAGTGCGGCGAGCGTTTTTGTGCTCACCAATGGCTGCACTGCCGCGGTGGCGGCGAGTGGCACGTGTACGCTCGGCCTGAGTTTCAAACCAACCGCGACCGGCAGCGCCACCGCGACGCTGACCGTGACCGCCGGCGGCAGCGCCAGTGCCGTGTCCTTGACGGGCACTGGCGTGGCCGCTGTTGCGGGGGTGCGCGCCTTACCGAGCATCTATACCACCGGCAAAGCCGTTGCCTACGGCCCCTTCCGTGCCGGTGGCCCCGGGTTGGGGGAAGTGCCGACCGATGCGCAGATCCTGCAGGATCTGGGCCTGTTGCAGGCGGCGGGCTTCAACCTCGTGCGCCTGTTTGGGGCGGACGTGAACGCCACCAATATACTGCGACTGATCGCTGCCAATTACCCCAGCCTGAGTGTGCAGTTGGGCATTTATCTGCAAGGCGCGCCGGCGAGTTGTGTGGACGCGGTCAATTCTAGCCAGATTGCAACGGCCATCAAGCTGGCGAACACCTACACGCAAGTGGTGAGTGTCAGCGTCGGCAACGAAACGTCGCTGGCGAACAATTTGCCCGTGAATTGCCTGCTCAGTTACGTGCAGCAAGTGCGCGCCGGCGTGACCCAGCCGATCACGGCCGATGACACGGCCAGTTTCTATGCCGGCACCGCAAGCAATGGCGAGAAGCCCGATACGGTGCTGCCGTATCTGGATTTCGCGTCCATCCACAGCTACGCCCTGCTGAACCCGACGCTGTGGAATTGGCAGCAATTGGGCGTCGCCTCCAGCCAGGCGCGGGGGCTGGCCATGATGAATGCCGCGCTCACCTTCACGAAAAATGAAGTGGCCGGCGTCAGCGCCCACGCGATGACCACGACGGCGGGCGTCAAAACCACGATCGGTGCCGTGATGCCGATTGTGATCGGCGAGACCGGTTGGAAGGCGGCCTGGACCAACCCGAACGCGGGGATCGAGTTGTATACCGCCACCATTATTAACGCGAAGGACTACCTCGACCTGCTCGCCAGTTGGAAGGGCACGGCGGGTGCGCCGACCACGATCTTCTACTTCGAAGCCTTCGACGAGGCCTGGAAGGGGACCGACGATGGTTGGGGCTTGTGGGATGCCGGGCGTAATGCGCGCTACGCGCTGTGTGGCGTGCTGGCCGATATCGGCCCATGCCAGTCACCGGATCCGTATCTCGGGATCGGGTACTACCCGTAACGCCCGGCTCTCAGGGCACGCACGCGTCTGCTGCGCGGTGGCGCGGGGCTAGCCTAAAATACAGATATAGATCGTAACAGATTGAAAAGTATATTTTAATACAATAAAAACGTGACTTTGAATGGTCGGTGAGTGTGCCACGGGTCGCGGCACCTCCGCGCCTTGCAGTCGGAATTCTCGCTCCCGGCCCACCCAGCGCCGCTGCGCCCATTGCCGGCGCGACGGTACGGTACGGCGCTGTGCGCGCCTGCGTGTGGGGCGGTCTGCAACCGCGCCGCGCGGAAGACGGGCCTGTGCCGTCAATCGGTTAGGCAGAGCGGCGCGCTTTCAGCGAAAATGCACGGATGTCAGCTGTACCTCCCGTATCGATTCCGACCGTCGCGCCGCTCTTTGGGCGGCGCAAATTCTGGGCGCACCGTTTTGGGATCGCGCCCTTCCTGCCCATGTCCCGCGCCGAGATGGAGGTGCTCGGGTGGGATTCCTGTGACGTGATCCTCGTCACCGGCGACGCCTATGTCGACCACCCGAGCTTTGGCATGGCGCTGATTGGCCGCCTCTTGGAGGCGCAAGGCTTCCGGGTCGGGCTCATTGCCCAGCCGAACTGGCGCGACGCCGAGGCCTTCCGGGCGCTCGGCGCGCCGAATCTGTATTTCGGCATTACCGCCGGCAACATGGATTCGATGGTCAATCGCTACACCTCGGATCGCAAGATACGCAGCGATGACGCGTACACCCCAGATGGGGCGGGTGGCCAGCGACCGGATCGCTCGGTGATCGTCTATACCCAGCGCTGTCGGGAAGCCTACCCCGACGTGCCGGTGGTCATCGGCGGCATCGAAGCCTCTTTACGACGCGTCGCGCACTACGACTACTGGAGCGAAAAAGTCCGTCGCTCGGTGCTGCTCGACGCCCAAGCCGAACTCTTGGTGTTCGGCAATGCCGAGCGCGCTATTGTCGAAATCACCCATCGCTTGGGTGCCGGTGAGGACATCCGCGATCTCCACGATATCCGCGGCACGGCCTTCGTGCGCCGGGCACTGCCGGCCGGTTGGATCGAGATCGATTCGACCGAAGTCGACGCGCCCGGGCGCATCGATCCGCCCAAAGATCCGTACCAGATGGAGCCCACGGCGCCGGCGGCGGCGCCGTCGGAGAATGGCGAGACGGTGATCTCGGTGGTGCGCCTGCGCCGCCAGGTCAAGACCGTCGATCGCGATCGCAGTGTGATTCGATTGCCGGCTTTTGATGTGGTGCGCGAAGATCCGGTGCTGTATGCGCACGCCTCGCGCATCGTGCATGCCGAGGCCAATCCCCACAACGCACGGGCCTTGGTGCAGCGCCATGGCGACGTGGATGTCTGGCTCAATCCGCCGCCCATTCCGCTCGATACCAAAGACATGGATGCGGTGTATGAGTTGCCGTATCAGCGCGTACCACACCCCTCCTATGGCGAGGCCAAGATTCCGGCCTACAAGATGATCCGGTTCTCGGTGACGATTCAACGCGGCTGTTTTGGCGGCTGCACCTTCTGTTCGATCACCGAGCACGAAGGCCGCATCATCCAGAGTCGTTCCGAGGACTCGATCATTCGCGAAGTCGAGAAAGTCCGCGACACGGTGCCGGGTTTTACCGGGGTTATTTCCGATCTGGGTGGCCCGACCGCCAATATGTACCGCTTGGCCTGCAAATCCCGCGAGATCGAGTCGGCCTGCCGCCGCCCGTCGTGCGTGTTCCCCGGCGTCTGCCCGAACCTCGATACCAATCACACGCCCTTGATCAAACTGTATCGGCGGGCGCGCGCCTTGCCGGGTATCAAGAAAGTGCTGATTGCCTCCGGCGTGCGCTACGACCTTGCGGTCGAGTCGCCGGAGTACGTCAAAGAGCTGGTGACCCACCACGTGGGTGGTTATCTGAAGATTGCACCGGAAGCGATTGCGGAAGGTCCGCTGTCCAAGATGATGAAGCCGGGTATCGGCACGTATCATCGCTTCAAGGAACTGTTCGATCGCTACTCGGCAGAGGCGGGCAAGGAGCAATACCTGATCCCGTACTTCATCGCCGCGCACCCCGGCACCACCGATCAGGACATGCTCGATCTGGCTATTTGGCTGAAAACGAACGGCTATCGCGCCGACCAAGTGCAAGCCTTCCTGCCCGGGCCCATGGCCACGGCGACTGCCATGTGGCACACGGGCCTCAATCCGCTGAAGAAAATCAGCCGCGACGGCGAGCAGATGCTGGTGCCTAAGAGTCCGGTGCAACGGCGTCTGCACAAGGCGCTGTTGCGCTACCACGATGCCAACAACTGGCCGGCGATTCGGGAAGCCTTGAAGCGTATGGGTCGCGCCGATCTGATTGGCAACGGCAAAGCGCATTTGGTGCCGGCCTGGCAACCGGCCGGGACTGCCGGCTTGTCGGCCAAGGGCGAGTCGGTGACGGTGCGCTCGCCGCGCCGGCCGCGGCCTGGGTTGCTGCTGACCCAGCACACGGGCTTGCCGCCGCCACCGCGCGCAAGCAAACCCAAAGCGCGGGGGCCGCGATGAGCGAGGCGGGTGTGCACCGCCCGCTGCCAGGGCTCTATGACGCGGTGCTGGCGCCCTTTGCGCTCTCGCCGCGGGATCGCTGCATTGCGCGGGCCTTGGTCCGCTGTGTGCGGCTGCCGGGCGTGGTGGCGCTGTTGGGGCGCTGGCACCGCGCGCGAGCCGGGAAAAAATAGTTCTTTTGCTTGCCCGGGCTCGAGCCGGTCAGTAAATTGTGCGCCGCAACGAATGGGTATTGGAAAGCAAAACTGATGAGTGAATTAGCAGAACGCAGCGCCGCGACCGGTTGGGTGGTGCACAAGTTCGGTGGTTCCTCCGTCGCCGATGCCGCGTGCATCGCGCGCGTGGCGGCAATTATCGAATCCACGCCCGTCCCCCACGTCGCGGTGGTGCTGTCGGCCTGCAAGGGCGTCACCGACGCGTTGTTGCACCTGGTGACCTTGGCCGAAGCGCGTGACCCGGCGGCCGACACGCAGCTGGTGGCGCTGGAGCACAAGCACACAACGCTCGCCCGCACCTTGCTCAGTACGGCCGGTGCCGCGGACTACATCGCCACGCTGCAAGCCGATTGCAAAGACATCGGTGGCCTGTTGCAGGCCGTCAGTTTGCTGCGTTCGGCCGGTCAGAACATCAAAGATCTGGTCGCCGGTTATGGCGAGATGTGGTCCACCCGCTTGTTTGCGCGCCTGCTCGCCGAGCGCGCGCAAAGCGCCACCCCCGTTCTGTGGATCGATGCGCGACTGGCGGTGGTGGTGGAGTGGGGACCGCTGGGTCCCGCGGTGCAATGGGAAGCTTCGCAAGCGGCGCTGGCCCGGTTGGTGCCGGTGGATTTTGCCGGTACGCTCGTGATCACCGGGTTCATCGCCGCCGATACGCGCGGCATCCAGACCACGCTGGGTCGCAACGGCAGCGATTTCTCTGCCTCCATTTTCGGGGCGCTGCTGCAAGCGCGCGAGATCGTGATCTGGACGGACGTCGATGGCGTGCTCTCCGCCGATCCGCGCCGGGTGCCCGACGCCAAGGTGATTGATTCGTTGTCCTACAGCGAAGCGATGGAGTTGGCGTATTTCGGCGCCAAAGTGATCCATCCGCAGACCATGGCGCCGGCCGTCAGTCGCGAGATCCCGATCCTGATCAAGAATACCTTCCGTGCCCACCTGCCGGGGACGTTGATCTGTGCGCGGCCGCTGTCGGCACACATGGTCAAGGGCATCACGACCATTGACCAGGTCGCGCTCGTGAATCTCGAGGGCGCCGGCATGATCGGCGTGCCGGGTACGGCGCAACGCTTGTTCGGCGCGCTGCAAGAGGCGGGGATCTCCGTCATCTTGATTTCCCAAGGCTCGTCGGAGCACTCAATCTGTATTGCTGTGCCCGATGACGAAGCGGTCGCCGCGGGTGCAGTGGTGCGTCGCGCTTTTAATCTCGAATTGCGGGAAGAGCAAATCCAGCGCGTCGAAGTGACCCGCGATTGCGCGATCCTTGCGGTGGTGGGCGATGGCATGGCCGGCAGCCACGGCGTGGCCGCCAAAGTGTTCCAAACGCTCGGGGATGCCGGCGTCAACGTGCGGGCGATCGCGCAAGGTGCGTCCGAGCGCAACATTTCCGTGGTGATCGACGCCAAGCACTCCACCCGCGCGCTGCAATCGGTGCACGCGGGTTTCTATTTGTCTCCGCACACGATTTCGATCGGGTTGATCGGCCCGGGCCTCGTCGGGGCCGCCTTGCTGCGGCAGTTGGCCGGTCAAATGGATCGATTGAGTGGCGCTGCACGGGTCGATCTGCGCGTGCGTGGTATCGCGCGTTCGAGTCAAATGCTGCTGTCGGATGCGCCCATCGCGCCAAACGACTGGCAGGCGCTGCCGGCCGAGCGCTGGCAAGCGATTGATCTGGCCGCGTTCGCGCGTCACGTGCAGGCCGAACACTTGCCGCACGCGGTGATCATCGATTGCTCGGCCAGCGCCGAAGTGGCCAAACACTACCGCGACTGGTTGGCCGCTGGCATCCACATCGTGACGCCGAACAAAAAAGCCAATAGCGGGCCGTATGCGTATTACGCGGCGTTGGCCGCGACCCGGCGCGCGGGCGGCAGCCATTATTTGTATGAGGCTACCGTCGGCGCCGGCTTGCCGGTGATCCAGACCTTGCGCGACTTGCGCGAGACGGGTGATCAGGTGCGCTCCATCGAAGGCATTTTCTCGGGCACGCTGGCTTATCTATTCAATGTCTATGATGGCACCGCGGCCTTCTCCGCGATCGTCGGGGCGGCCAAGCAGAAGGGCTATACCGAGCCGGATCCGCGCGATGATTTGTCCGGCACGGATGTGGCGCGCAAGCTGATCATCCTGGGTCGCGAGATTGGCTTGCAGCTGGAGCTGTCGGATGTGATGGTGGAGAGTCTGGTGCCGGCGGCACTGACCGACTGTTCGGTCGAGACGTTCTTGCAGCGCCTACCGGACTTCGATGCCGACATGCAGGCGCGCTATGCCGAGGCCGCCGCGGCCGGGCAAGTGCTGCGCTATGTCGGGCGGTTGGATGCGCGCGCGGGGACGGCGCGCGTCGGGCTGGTGCGCCTCGATCGCACGCACGCCTTTGCCCATATTGCCTTGACCGATAACGTGGTGCGGTTTGAAACCCAGCGTTATTGCGACAATCCGTTGATCGTGCAGGGCCCCGGTGCGGGCCCGGAAGTGACGGCCGGCGGGGTTTTTGCGGATCTGTTACGTCTCGCCGCCTATGTGGGCGCGAACATTTAAAGTTGAGGTGCTCCGTGCGTCAATCAGCTACTGCCTTCGCGCCGGCTAGCGTCGGCAACGTCGCCATCGGCTTCGACATCCTCGGCCATACGGTCGAGGCCATTGGGGATCGAGTCCACGTGGAGCGGACCGCGACGCCGGGCGTGATCATCCGCGCCATCACGGGGGTGGCGGTGGATTTGCCGTTGGAGGCGGAGAAGAACACCGCCGGACGGGCGTTGCTGAGTCTCGCCCAAGACGAGAAACTCGACTTCGGTTTTGCGATGACGATTGAGAAGGGCATCCCGCTCGGCTCCGGTCTCGGTGGTTCGGCGGCGTCCGCGGTCGCGGCCGTCGTGGCCGGCAATGCCTTGCTCGACACGCCGCTGTCGAAAATTGCGTTGTTGCAGTACGCCATGCAAGGCGAAGCGGTGGCTTCGGGCTCCGTGCACGTCGACAACATCGCGCCGAGTTTGTTTGGGGGCTTGGTGCTGACGGTCGGGGTCGATCACCCGCGCATCAAACAGATTCCGGTGCCGCTAGGGATCAAGGCGGTGCTCGTGCATCCGCATATGTTCCTCTCGACCAAAGAGGCGCGTGGCATTCTCTCCAAAACCGTCGCGATGTCGGACCTGGTCTGGCAGTGCGCCAATCTCGCGGGCTTCATTTCGGCCTGTTACACCAACGATCTGGACATGATTCGGGATGCGTTTCAGGACGTGATTATCGAGCGGCAACGCCAGACCCTGATTCCTGGGTTCAAGGCCGTGCAAGCGGCGGCGATGGCGCACGGTGCGCTCGGTTGCTCAATCTCCGGCGCGGGTCCTACCGTGTTCGCGTGGTGCATGGCGGACGCCGCCGAGGCGATTCGGCGCGACATGATGGCCGCCTTTGCAGCCCACGGTCTGGCTTCGGACAGCTGGATCTCCGCGATCGAGCAGACCGGTGCGCGGGTGATCGACTAATGCGTTTTCATTCCACGCGCGATGCGGGTCTCACGGCGACGCTGTCGGTAGCGCTGCGGCGGGGCATTGCCCCCGATGGCGGCTTGTATGTGCCCGATAGCTTCCCGCAATTTGCACTGACGGATTTTGATGGGCTCACGGGGATTGCCGCGGTGGCGCCGACTTTTCTCGCGCCGTTTTTTGCGGGCGATCCGCTCGCTGCACAGGTGCCGGCCATTGTGGCCGAGGCGTTCAATTTTCCGGTACCGTTGAAGCGACTACCGGTTGCACACGACGCGTCGGTATTGGAACTGTTTCATGGCCCGACCGTTGCGTTCAAAGATTTTGGCGCGCGCTTTCTTGCCGCCTGCATGGTGCGCATTCCGCGCCCGTCGGGCCGCACGCTCACCATTCTCGTCGCCACCTCCGGCGATACCGGGGGCGCGGTTGCAGCGGCTTTTCATGGGCGTCCGGGCATCGAGGTCGTCGTCCTATTTCCCCGCGGCCTGGTCTCGCCGCGCCAGGAACTGCAACTGACCTGCTGGGGTGGCAATGTCCGCTCACTCTCGGTCGCCGGCACCTTCGATGATTGTCAGCGTTTGGTCAAGGCGGCCTTTGCCGATCCGGGCTTGAATGCGCAACGTGAGTTGTCCTCGGCGAACAGCATCAACATCGGCCGGTTGTTGCCGCAGGCCTGCTATTACGTGGCGACGAGTCTCGCGGAGTACCGGCGCACGGGACAGAAGGTGAACTTCATTGTGCCGAGCGGTAATCTCGGCAACGTGTTGGCCGCCGTGTGGGCGCGCAAAGCGGGCTTGCCGATCGGTGAGTTGTTACTGACGTTCAATGCGAACCGGACCGTGCCGGAGTTCTTGGAGACCGGCGTGTGGGCGCCGCGTCCCTCGGTACCCACCTTGGCCTCGGCGATGGACGTGGGTAATCCTTCCAACATGGAGCGCTTACGCGATTTGTACCCTGAGCATGCGCAGATGTTGGGCGCGGTGCGCGCCACTAGCGTGAGCGATGCGGCCATCCAAGCGCGGATCCAGACCGATCGCGTCGCCTTGGGTGAGACTTGGTGCCCGCACACGGCCTGTGCGGCCGAGGCCTACGCGCAGCTATCGGAGGCGGACCAAGCCAAAGGACCGTGGGTGTTGGTGGGGACGGCGCATCCGGCCAAGTTCCCTGAGACGGTGGAGCCCTTGGTCGGGCATGCCATTCCAGTGCCCGAATCGTTGGCGCGTCTACTCGAACTGCCGCGTGCGGTGCTCGAGGTGCCGGCCACGCTCGAGGCCTTGGCGGCTGCCCTGCAGTGAGCGCATCGGTCCTGCGTCTGGTGCTGCTGGCGGGGGCGGTGCTGTTAGTGGCTGGGCTGTTGGTGGCTGCCGTTGTGCTCTGGCGGCGGCGCCAGCGGCGGCGCCGCCGCCTCGTCGATTTGATTGGCCGTATTGCCGGCGATTACCAACGCGATGTGCTCATCAGTGATGGCGCCGAGGGGTGGTATCACCTCGACTTCGTGCTGCGCACCTCCATGGGGCTGGTGATTCTGGATGTGCGTGACGCGCGCGGCGCGGTGTTCGGTGGCGAACACTTAGGGGAGTGGACAGCGATGGAACGCGGCACGCGACAGACGTTCCCCAATCCCTTGGAAACGCTCTACGACCGCATTGCCGCCGTGCGCGCAGTGGTGGGGGATGACGTGCCGGTAGAAGGGCGCGTCGTTTTATTAGCGCGCGCCACGCTGGCTACGGCCGCACCACCGCGGACGCTGTTGCTAGAAGAGCTGGCGACCTTAGCCGAACCGGTAGCCGAACTGGGCGATCAGTATGCCGCGTCATGGGCGGCACTCGTCGCCGCCACGCAACCGAGTCCGCCGGCGTTGCGTCGCGCTCTTCGATGAGCCTGATTCTCGGTGCGCGCGCCGCGCTCGCCATCCTCGCCAAGCGTGGTCGCGCGAGGATGGAGGAAGACGGGCGTCGGCGGAGCGTGGCGATCAATCCGGCGCTGCTGGATGGGCGGGAGTGACCTTTGGCTGTTACTACTGGGGCGTTATACCGTGGCGGCCACTAGCCGGATCGTGTCCCGTGGTGCTGCGGCTGTCCCATGGTCACGGATGGTGATGTCGATGTCGCAGCCGAGCCGCGTCAGCAGCCGCATCAGGCGCTCGACCGACACGTCGCGGAATTGCCCGTTGAGCAGCCGCGAAACATCCGGCTGACTGAGGCCCACGCGTTTGGCCGCTGCGACCTGGGTCAGCTCCTGCGCGGTGATGACCCTCTGCATCCGCGTCACCAGTTCCGCTTTGAGCAGATGGGTTTCGGCATCGGGGAAGCCGAGATCGGCAAAAACGTTCTTCGTGCCGCGCTTGATGCGGGTATCCGGATCTTTTTTCATGATGCTTTTTCTTTTTCAAATGGCGTATCCGCGTCGCGCGCCGCATGGCGATTATCAACGGGCTCGGCGCACGCGTGCAAGCGGCGGTGACGCTGCGGCGGGCGCAGACACGGCACGCGGCAGCGGTGGCCTGATCCGTGCAAAGCGGGTACAAAACCCCTCGCATGCGGCGGCGACTCGGCTCGATTCCTGGCTGCGCAGCGAAGCGCAGGCCAACGGCACTGATCGCGTGCCGACGAAGCGGATCTACCAATACGGTCCGAATTGCGTCCGGGACAGCCGCGACCTGCGCGCGGCGCTTGCGATCCTCGCCGAGCGGGCGCGAGCCTGGCTGGAGGAAGACGGTCGCCAGCGGAGCGTGGTGATCAATCCGGCGCTGCTGGACCAGTGGGAGTGACCGTCCACGATTCGATTTCGACAATGGAGGTTGTTGCTACTCTTGCTACCGTCGCCTGGCGCAAACGCTGATCGGTAGCAAGAGTAGCGAGAGTAGCAGGGGGTGCCGGGTCGGAAGCTGCGTTTTCCACGTGCCCGGAGCAAGCCGCATGACGGGCGCTAGCGGAAGTTTTCAAACCACTCATGCGACAAGTAGCTTGAAAACTTCCACACCAGATCGTAAAGCTCCTGCCGCGCAAATTCCTGCCCCATCGCGTCTCCCTGTTGTTTAGGATCTCCATCGTCGCCAGCATAAAGAAAAGCCATCTCCGACCGTGGGGAGTAGCGAAGCAGCAACGTAGGTGTGTCAGGGTGCGCGCGTGACTGGCAAAGGAAATGCGATTTGCAATCCACTTGACGGTTGTTGGTAAATCTGCCAACATCCGAAGCAAAATGGGCAGTAAAGAATGAGACCAACGCGGCCGGTATCCTGGCTCACGCCTGCGCGAAAAGCGTTTGAGGCGTTTCCCGATGGCGCGCGGCAGATAGTGATCGACGCTTTGAGCGTTGCCGCCGAAGGTGGCATGGCGGGAGTCGCCAAGCCGATGAAAGGCCTCGGGTCGGGGGTGTTTGAGGTTGCGTTGCCGTTCCGGGGCAATGCCTTTCGGGTGGTCTATGCGGTGCAGCTTGGGGACGAGCTGTAGGTGGTCCATGCGTTTCAGAAAAAGTCGACGCAAGGCATCAAGACCCCGAAACACGAGATCGACTTGATCAAGGACCGGTTGAAGCGACTGAAGGAGATGCTGCGATGAAAAAGGAACCGCTTGAGCTTATCCGCGGGAGCGGAAACATCTATCGGGACCTTGATGTCCCGGATGCCGACGTTCGCCAGTTGAAGGCGATCCTGGCGGTGGAGATCATCAAGACGCTCGACAAAAAGGGTCTCACAGTAAGAAAGGCGCAGAGCCTCACCGGGATAGATGCCGGAGATTTCTCGCGCGTCCGCAACGCGGATTTCCGGCGCATCAGCGTCGAGCGCCTCATGGCGATGATCAACGGGCTCGGCTCACGCGTGGAAGTGGCTGTGACGCTGCGACGTGCCGAGACAAGGCACGCGGCGGCGGTGGCCTGATCCGTGAAAAGCGGGTACGAAAGCGGGTACAAAACGCGCCGCCGCAGTGACATTGCGAGCAGCGGCGCGGGGTTACCGGCGCAATTGCTGTTTAACGTCTAACCCCGGCGGGCGCTTAGACGTGCTGAAACGCTGTAGCGCAGCACAGACCAAGCCACCACGGCATACAGCGGGTTAGCCCCTACAGCCATCCGCAAACGAACGCTGGCGCGGCCCCTGTCGGCGATGCACGTCGACGGGGCCGCAACCGACGACTGGCATCAGGGGGCTGGTGCTGCAATCGGACGCGCGCCGTGCGCGGCAATGATCTCGGCCGCGCACGCCGTCACGCCGCGCACCATACCGAGGTGTAGAAATTCATTCGGGCCATGCGCGTTGGACTTCGGCCCGAGCACGCCGGTCACCAAAAATTGCGTCTGGGGATAGCGGTCCGCGAGCATGCCAATGAACGGAATGCTGCCGCCGGTACCCATCGCCAGGCACGACTGCCCGAAGTGGCGTTGCGAGGCGAGCTCGAGCGCGTCGGCAAGCCACGGCGCCAGTGGTGGCGCGTGCCAGCCGCCGAGCGCGGAATGGATGTCAAAGTGCACGCGGGCGCCGTAGGGCGGATCGCGCTCCAGTACCGCCTTGACCGCAGCGCCGGCTTGTTCGGCGTTCAAGGTGGGCGGCAAGCGCAGTGACAACTTTGCCGCGACCCGCGGCAGCAGCACGTTGCCCGCGCTGACCAAGGGCGGTAGGCCCTCGGCACCGGTGATCGTGAGGGTGGGCTTCCAGGTGCTGTTGAGCAGCAGTTCGGTGGGATCCTCGCTCAGCGGGTGCACGCCGGGTGCGAAGGGCAATTTGCCGGCGACTTGCGCGCCGAGGACGGCCGCGGCCGCACGCGCTTCGCTCACGCGGCCCGCGGGGGTCGGCACGTGCAGACTTTCGATGGCCAGATCGCCGTTGTCGACATTCTCGAGCCGATCCAGCAAACCGCGCAGAATGCGAAAGGGGGAGGCGGCGATGCCGGTGCCCATGCCGGAGTGCACCCCTTCGGTGAGCACCTCCACCGACAGCGTGCCGACCAGATTGCCGCGTAGGCTCGTGGTCAACCAAAATTGCTCGTAGTTACCGCACTCGGCATCGAGGCACACCACCAGGTCCGGCGCGCCCAAGCGGCCGGCCAAGTGGTCGACATAGGCGGGCAGGTCGATACTGCCGGACTCTTCACTGCCTTCGATCAGGATCGAGCAGGCGGCATGCGCCACGCCTTGCTCCTGCAAAAGTCGCAGCGCCAGCAGGCTGGAGAACAGCGCGTAACCGTCATCGGCACCGCCACGGCCGTACAACTTGCCGTCGCGAAACACCGGCTCCCACGGACTGAGGCCGGGCTCCCAGCCCGTGAAAGCGGGTTGCTTGTCGAAATGGCCGTACAGCAGCACCCGCCCCGGCGCAGTGCCGGGTACTTCGGCATAGAGGACCGGCGTGCGGCCGGGCAGGCGCAACACCTCGACCGTGAGACCGGCGATCGGTTGGGCGGCCGCCCAGCCGTGCAGCAGCGCCGCTGCCCGGTCCATATGGCCGCTAGCCTCCCAGTCCGGGTCGAACAGGACCGACTGGTTGGGGATGCGGATATAGTCCGCCAACGTCGGCTCAATGGACTCGGTCCATTCCGCATCGATGCGCGCGGCCAGCAGCGTGGGGTTCAGCATAAGTTCCTCTAAAACAATAAATTAGACATTTTATGAAAAGTAAAAACTAGCTTTGGAAGAGCGCATTAAGACCGAAAAAATGGGTAGCCGCCGCCGTGCTGGAGGCCGCCAGCGCGGCGATCGATTCGCCCCGTGCCGCCGCCACCACCCGCGCCACCTCCGGCAGGAAGGCCGGTTCGTTACGGCGGGAGGCGGGCTTGGGTTGCAGCGTGCGCGGCAGCAAATACGGGCCGTCGGTCTCCAGCATGAGCCGGTCGGCTGGGATGTGGCGCACCACCTCGAGCAGGTGCGCGCCGCGCCGCTCGTCGCAGATCCAGCCGGTGATCCCAATCCAAAGACCCATCTCGAGGTAGGTCTCGGCCTCGGCGCGCGTGCCGGTGAAGCAATGCGCGACGCACGGCGGCAGCGGGCCGGCCGCTTTGAGCACGGCCACAAAATCCGCATGTGCCTCCCGTTGGTGCAAAAACACCGGCAGCTGGCGCGCGCGGGCCAGTTCCAGTTGCCACTCGAAGGCCTGCCGCTGGTCGGCACGCGGCGCGTAGTCACGAAAATAATCCAAGCCGCACTCACCGGCGGCCCGTACGCGCGGATCGTCGAGGACGGCCGCCAGCCGCGGCAGTTGCGCCCGCGTCAGTTCGCTGGCGTGGTGGGGGTGTACCCCGGCGGTGGCGGACAAGAACGCCGGGTCGGTGCGGGCGAGGGCAGCCGCCTGCTCGGCCCCGTCGAGCGAGGCGCCGGTGATCACCAGATGCACAAGGCCCGCCGCGCGGGCGCGCGCCAGCACGGCCGTGCGGTCCCCGTCGAAGCTGTCGTGGGTCAGATTGATGCCGATGTCGATGAGCGGAGAGTGCATGCCGCTATGGTAACGTTGCACGCGTCTTTTTGTGGCCTCGTCCTGGAGCACACATGGCCTTGGATCCTTCGGCATTGTCCTTGTTGAAACTGGGTCGCACCGCGACCGAGGCCCCAAGGCCGCGACGCCGTCGCGGCTGGTGGATCGGTGCCTTGGTGCTGCTGCTCGTGGTCGGTCTGCTCGCGCGTCCGCGCGTGCTAGAGGTCGAGACGATCCAGGCCAGCGCGCCGGACGTGGGCGGGCGGACCACGGTCTTGAACGCCTCGGGTTATGTGGTGGCGCGGCGGATCGCCACGATCGCCTCCAAGGTCACCGGTCGTATCGTCTCGGTGCATGTCGAAGAAGGGCAGCACGTCACGGCGGGCGAGGTGCTGGCGCGACTGGACCGGTCGACCGCGCAGGCCGCGTGGGTCACCGCACAGCGGGTCCAGGATGCAGCGCAGCGCGCCTTGGTGGAAATCGAGGTGCGCCTGGCCGATGCCGAACGGGCCTGGCAGCGTGCGCACGATTTGGCGACGCGCCATTTGGTGGCACAGAGCGTGCTGGACACCGCGCAGGCCGATCGCGATGCGCTGCGCGCGCGTCTGGCGGTCACCCAAGCCGAGGCGGCGACCGCCACCGCGACGGTGGCGCAACGGCGCCAAGATGTGGAGGACTTGACCATCCGCGCGCCGTTCACCGGCGTTGCCGTGTCCAAGGATGCGCAACCGGGTGAGATGGTGTCGCCCATCTCCGCCGGGGGCGGCTTTACCCGCACCGGGATCGCCACGATCGTGGATATGGACTCGCTGGAATTAGAAGTCGATGTCAACGAGGCCTACATTAATCGGGTGCACGAAGGGCAATTGGCGGAGGCGATTCTTGATGCCTATCCCGGCGCGCCCCTGGCCGCGCACGTGATCAATATCGTGCCCACTGCGGATCGACAAAAGGCGACGATCAAGGTGCGCATCGGCGTCGATCATTTACAACCGTATCTGCTGCCGGATATGGGCGTCAAGGTGCGCTTCCTGGAAGAGGCGCCGCCCGGTCAGGCGGCGGTGGTCGCGCTGTTGCCGAGCACGGCGGTTTTGGTGGACGGGAGCCAACACGTCGTGTGGATCGTCGATGCAGGCCACTTGCATCGCACGCCCGTGGTGCTCGCGCCCAGTCCCGGCGATGAAGCGGCCATTCTGTCGGGCCTCGCGCCTGGCGCTATCGTCGTGGCCCGCCCGGATGCGTCCCTCAAGGACGGGGTCCGTGCGCGCGTGAAGAGCGGCGGATGAACGGCCCGTTGGTCGAGGTCGTCGCGCTGTGTAAAGAGTATCGCCGGGGAGAGGAGGTCGTGCCGGTGTTGGCAGGCCTCGACCTGACGATCGAGGCGGGTGATTACGTCGCGCTCATGGGCCCGTCGGGTTCTGGCAAGTCGACGTTATTGAATCTGCTCGGTGGCCTGGATCGGCCCACCTCGGGTGCGATACGTATCGGCGGTGAGGACATCGGCGCGTTGGATTCGGACGCCTTGGCCGCGTGGCGGGGTCGCACTATTGGGTTTGTCTTTCAGCTCTACAACCTGCTGCCGGTCCTGACGGCTGAGCAGAATGTGGAGTTGCCGCTGCTGCTGACCGACCTGGACGCGCGCGAGCGACGGCGCCGGGCGCGCGCGGCGCTCGACTTGGTGGGCCTTGGGGATCGCGCCCGCCATCGGCCGCGCGAACTGTCCGGCGGGCAGGAGCAGCGCGTGGGCATCGCGCGGGCCATCGTGAATGATCCGATGCTGTTGTTGTGCGACGAGCCGACCGGGGATCTGGACCGCAAGGCCGGTGATCAGGTGCTGGCCTTGTTCGATGCGCTCAATCGCGAAGCGGGCAAGACCATAGTGATGGTCACGCACGATCCACGGGCCGCCGCCCGGGCCAAGCGTATCTTGCACTTGGAGAAGGGCGTGCTGTTGCGCGAGGAGGTGCAGTGACCGGTGCCTGGCGCCTGCTGCCCTTGCTGCGCGCCGCGCTGCAGCGGCATCGGCTGCGGCTGTTGTTTACCATCGCCTCGATCACCGTCGCGTTTTTGCTGTTTGGCCTGCTCGGTGCGGTGCGTACGGCCCTCACCGCGGGCGTGGAGATTGCCGGTCGCGATCGCTTGATTGCGACGCAGAAGGTGTCCATCATTCAGCCGCTGCCGCGCGCGTATCTGGGGCGGGTACGGCAAATCTCCGGCGTCCGTACCGTCTCGTCCCTGACTTGGTTTGGCGGCATCTATCAAGATCCCACCAAGCAGTTGGTGGTGTTCGCGGTGGATGCCAATTACTTCGATCTGTATACCAAAGAGCTGCTGGTCGATCCGCTCGAGCGGTCGCGCTGGCTTGCCGATCGCACCGGTGCCCTTGTCGGCGCGGGGATCGCGGCGCGTTACGGCTGGCACGTGGGCGATACGGTCCCGCTCCAATCCAACATCTACCGCCGGCGCGATGGCGCGCCTTCGTGGCCGGTGCACATTTTGGGGCTGTACCACTCCGACTCGGTCGACACGAACCAGATCTTTCTGCACTACGAGTACTTCAACGAGTCGGTGTCATTCGGCAAAGACGCGATCGGTTGGATACTGATCCAAGTGGCGGACCCGGCCATGGGTCCGCGGATCGCTGCCGAGGTCGATGCGACGTTTGCCAACTCAAACGCGGAGACCAAGACCTCCTCCGAGAAGGCCGTGGCGCAATCCTTTGCCAATCAGATCGGCGATATCGGCAAGATTCTCGATTTCGTGGTGACGGCTGTGTTTTTCGCGATGCTGCTGGTCACCGCCAATACCATGGCGCAATCGGTGCGCGAGCGGACCGCAGAGATCGCGGTACTCAAAACGTTGGGGTTCACCGACGCGAGTGTGTTGGTGCTGGTATTGGCCGAGTCGTTACTGATCACCGGCGTAGGCGCTGCGTTGGGTCTGTTCTTGGCCACGGCCGCCACCTCGGGTCTGGGGGCGGCCTTGCGGTCTTTCCTGCCGCACTTTGAGATTCCAGCGCGCGCCTATGGGATCGCGGTGCTGTATGCGCTGGGCTTAGGGCTCGCCGCTGGTGTGCTACCGGCGCGCCAAGCGATGCGCTTAGAGATTGTCCGCGCCTTGCGGGCGACCTGAGATGCGCTACGGACCGGTCTTGGCGGTGACCTGGATGAACCTGCGCAGCTTGCCGGCGCGCTGGGTGCCGGCGCTCGTCGCGGTGGTGGGGATCGCCGGTGTCGTCATGGTGCTGACCGCGACCTTGGCGATTGCGCAGGGCTTTCGCGCGGCATTGGCCACCACCGGCGCGACCGATGTGGCGGTGGTGGTGCGTGGTGGTTCGTCCGGGGAGTTGGCCAGCAATCTGTTGCCGGCGGAGGTCAATACCGTGATGGATGCGGCCGGCGTATTGCGCGACGCGAACGGGCCTGTCGCCAGTCCCGAAATGTATGTGCTGGTAGATTTGCCGATGGCCGGCAGTGGCACCGCCGCGAACGTGCCGTTTCGCGGCATCGGTCCGCGCGGCCGCGCGGTGCGCCGCCAGTTTCGCCTCACCGCGGGGCGGATGTTTCGGACTGGTGTGTATGAGGTGATCATCGGCCGCGGCGCAGCGGCCAACTTTCGCGGCCTGCGTTTGGGTGATACCGTGCGTCTGGGCAGCCAAGCGTGGCAGATCGTGGGTTTCTTCGCCGATGGCGGCAGCGTCACCGAATCGGAACTCTGGAGCGATATTGAAGTGCTCAAGGGCGCCTACCGACGCTCCGGTGTGCAGTCGGTGCGACTGCAGCTGTCCGATCCGGATGCACTGGCGCGCATCGGCGCGTCACTGCGTGCCGATCCGCGGGTGAACGTCGCGGTGAGCACTGAGCGGGCGTTTTATGCAGCCCAATCCAAGACGCTGATCACACTGGTCACGGTATTGGGAACCACCATTTCCATCATGATGGGCATCGGCGCGGTGTTCGGCGCTTTGAATACGATGTACTCGGCGGTGGCCGCGCGTACGCGGGAGATCGCGACGTTGCGTGCGATCGGCTTTGGTGGTCTGGCGGTGCTCGCCAGCGTGCTGATCGAGGCTTTGCTGTTGGGTTTGGCAGGCGGCGTGCTCGGTGCAGCGGCCGCTTGGGTGGCCTTCGATGGTATTCGCGCATCGACACTCAATTTCCAAACCTTCAGTCAGCTGAGCTTCGCCTTCGCGGTATCCCCGCGCGTGTTTATCAGTGGCGTGCTGTATGCGCTGCTGCTGGGTTTTATCGGTGGTCTGTGGCCGGGGCTGCGCGCGGCACGACTCTCCGTCGTGGCCGGCCTGCGCAGTAGCTGAGGTGGCAATGCAAGAGGCTAGTCAGCAAGTGTGGTGGGAGCGCCAGCGCGCGCCGATCGAAATTCGCCGCAACGCGCGGGTACGGCGGCTCACGGTGCGCGTCTATCCGGGCGGGCGCGTGGTGGTGACCGCGCCTACTGCAACGGCGCCTGCACTGGTGCAAGGCTTCATCACGCGGCATCAAGATTGGATTGATCGCAAAGTCGCGCAATTCTCGGTGGCGGAGGAGGCGGCTTTGCCGGTGGCCATCGAGGTGCCCTCCACGGGAGATACCTGGGTCGTGCACTATCGGCCGGGGCGTTGTGGTTTTCGGGTGCCCAGCGATCGGGTCCTGGAGGTGCGGCATGCGCCGGACGATCCGGTCGAGCCGCGCCGGGCCTTGGCGGCCTGGGCCATTGCGGAAGCGCGACGCTCGCTGGCGCCGTGGTTTGCGGCGGTGGCGGCAGAAACCGGACTGCATTACCAGGAGGTGCAGTGGCGCCGGCAACGCACCCGTTGGGGCAGTTGCTCGCGCACAGGTACGATCAGCCTGAATGTTGCCCTGTTGTTTCAACCGCCCGAAGTGGTTCGTTACCTGTTCGTGCACGAACTGGCCCACACTCGCCATATGAATCATTCCGCTCGCTTTTGGCGTCTCGTGCAGTCGCACGAGCCGGACTACCGTGATCTTGACCGGCAATTGAGTGACGGTTGGCGCTGGGTGCCCTCCTGGCTGAACACGGGGCGTACGCCATGAGTGCCTCCGACAGTACCGAGGCGCGTCCGCTGCAGGTGGATGTGTCTAATGAGCCTATCCATTGGGATCTACCGAAGGCACAGACTTACGGCGACTATCTGGATCTCGAGCGCATTCTGGGTGCGCAGCACCCGCGCTCGGCCGCGCACGACGAGATGCTCTTTCTCATCGTGCACCAGACCAGCGAGCTGTGGATGAAGTTGCTGCTGCATGAGCTGCGCGCCGCCATGGCGTGTTTGCGGCGCGACGAACTGTTGCCGGCGTTCACGACTCTGAATCGGATGGGGCATATCCAGGCGCAGCTGACGCATGTCTGGGAGGTGTTGGCGACACTGACCCCGGCGGATTATTCGAGCTTTCGCAACGAACTCGGTCGTTCCTCCGGTTTCCAGTCCTGGCAGTACCGCTTGCTGGAATGTACGCTCGGCAACAAGAACAGCGCGCTGATCGAAGTGCACCGCGGCGATGTGCAGGCGCATGCGCAATTAAGGGCAGCGCTGGCGGCGCCCAGTTTGTACGACGAGTGCCTGCAGCTGTTGTCGCGGCGTGGTTTTGGTATCGACGAGTCGGTGTTGGTGCGCGATTACGCGGCGCCCTATGCGCCACACAAGTCCGTGACGGCCGCATGGCTTGCGGTCTATCACCGCAGCAAAACCCATTGGGATTTGTATGCGTTGGCCGAGCGTCTGATCGAGCTCGATCATCGCTTTCAGGACTGGCGCTTTTCCCATATGAAGACGGTCGAACGCATTATCGGCAACAAAGCCGGTACCGGCGGCACCAGCGGCGTGAACTATCTGGCCAAGGCGCTCGAACTCAGGTTCTTCCCGGAGTTATGGCAGGTGCGAAGCGCGCTCTGAACGAGCGCTTCGCGAGACGTAGTGCCATCAGCAGTACGAAGACGGCGGCATAGGTGAGCGGGGCGCGTAGGTCCTTCTTCACCTGCCACGCGTAATGCCAGAGCGCACCCACCGCGGCCGGATAGATCGCGTAATGCAGGGTCTGCCAGCGACGCCCGAGGCGGCGCATGAGCGCGCGGGTGGAGGTCACGCTCAGGGCCAATAAGAGCAATGCCGTCGCCAGCCCCAGCGTGATCCAGGGGCGCTTGATCACATCCTCCAGCAGCACGCTGCCGGCAAAGCGCTGATCCACGGCGACATACATCAGCAGGTGCAGCGCCGCATAGGCTGCAGCCCACAGCCCGAGCAAACGCCGATACCGCAGCCATGCCGAGTGCTGTGTCCACAAGCGTAATGGGGTGATGGTGAGCGTCAGCAGCAGTAAGCGCAGCGCCCACAAGCCCAGCTGGTCGGTGAGCGCGGCGATTGGATTGGCGCCGAGGCTTTCGGGTCGCTGCAGCACCTGCAGCACCAGCAACGCCAGCGGGGTAGCTGCACCCAGATGGGCCGCCGTCTTGCCGAGCAGGTACGTCCCGCGTTGCCGACTCAGAACCACTGGGCCAGATCCATCCCCGTATACAGGCTGGCGACTTCGCTGTAGCCGTTGAACGGGCGGGTGGCGCGGCGCGGCGCAAACAACCCGGCGCCGATCGCGCGCTCCGTCTTCTGACTCCAGCGCGGATGATCCACCGCGGGATTGACGTTCGCGTAGAAGCCGTACTCGCGCGGATTGGACACTGCCCACGTCGTCTTTGGTGCGTGTTCCAGAAAATCAATCCGGACGATCGACTTGGCGCTCTTGAATCCATACTTCCACGGCACGACCAGGCGCAGCGGCGCGCCGGACTGGTTCGGGAGTACCCGCCCATAGAGGCCGACGGCCAGGAACGCCAGCGGATGGGTGGCCTCATCGATGCGCAAGCCCTCCACGTAGGGCCAGTCGAGAACGCCGCTGCGTTGGCCGGGCATTTGCACCGGGTCCTGCAGCGTCGTGAAGGCGACGTACTTCGCTTTCGAGGTCGGTTTGAAGCGCTGGATCAGGGCGGCCAAGGGAAAGCCAATCCAAGGAATCACCATCGACCAGGCTTCCACGCAGCGCAGTCGGTAGATCCGCTCTTCCAAGGGATGGGGCTTGAGCAGATCATCCAGCGCAAACGTGCCGCGCAATTGCGCTTCGCCGCCAATAGTGACCGACCACGGTGCGGGCCGCAGCGTGCCTGCATTGCGGGCCGGATCGCTCTTGTCGGTGCCAAATTCATAAAAGTTGTTGTAGGTGGTGGCGTCGACCCAGCTGTTGGGTGGTTCTTGCGCGACGAAGGCCGGATTGCGTGGCGCCGGCAGTAAGCGACCGGACGGCGCCGCATCGGCGTGCGCGGTAGGGCTTATGATCGCGCTGGCACCACCGAGCAGCAGCGCGGAGAGGACCTGACGGCGCTCCTGCCAAATGGCTTCCGGTGTGATCTCGCAGGCCTTGGGTTCTGTATCGCGTCGATAGCCCATCGTGTTACTCCTCGTCGCCGTCGTCTGCGGATCCGAATGCCCATTCTAACTGCAACCGCACCGTACTGGCTGGCGCGCCGTGGGTCAGTCCAAACACCCAAGCGGCCTCGTAATGCAGTCGGCCCCGCCCCACCGACCGTTGACCGAGTAACGCCGGTCCGAGCGCGTGGCGCTGCGTACGCAGGGCGCCTAGGTGGTCGAGCGCACCCAGATCGGCATGGTACTCGACGCCCGGCTCGAAGCGGGGGCTGAGCCGCCAGCGCCAGCGGGCTGACAGGCCCAGTGCGGCCTCTGCCCCGGCCAGTAGCGCACGCTCCACACCGACATTGACGGTGGTGACCGTATGGCGCGTGGCGTGTTCTGCCAGCACGCCCAGTTCGACCGCATAACCGCGCTCGGCGCGCAACCCGCGGGAGAGTTCCGCCAGCACACCGAAGTCGAGAAAGTCGCGACCCTGTGGGTTCAGACGCAAGATGTTCTCGAGCGCCCAGGTGGTCGCCTGCCGGGGACCGCCGGGTGGGCGCTGCGCCGTCGCCAGCAATTCGGCCCGCCACCAGGCCGTCGGCGCGTATTCCAAAGCCAGTTTGTGTTCTTCAACACCCCCGGCGCTGACGGTGGAGCGCCACTCCAGCGCGCGTTCACCGGCCTCCACGGCGGGGCTGTAAATCACATCCGCTTGGACGAGGCGGGGGGTTGCGCCGAGCAGGAGCGCCCCTAAGGCGGCAGACCACAGCGGCGCGCCGTGCGGCGCGGCGTCCGGCCGGCCTGTGGCTTTCTTCCTGAAAGATAAAATGATATAGAACAATAAGGTATGGAATATTTCTCCAAAAGGTAGGAAGTTGTGTGTGGCGCCGACACGAGGACCCGTGTGCGGTGCGGCTAGGCGCAGGAAGCAGTGCCGCAGGGTGGCGGCAGGCGAATGGGTAGCCATACGGGAACCTCGCAACGAAAGAACTCAAATGATAATCATTCGCATTTGATGTCGCAAGTCGGTATGCACGGGCAAGCCCCGTGGGCTCAACTCCAATCAGCGGTGGCCAGTCCCAGCGCGGCGGCGCGACGGCGCGTACGGGCGGACGGATTGACGACCAGCGGGGCGTCTACTGCGAGCAGGTGCGCAAAGTCACTCTGTGCATTGCCATAGGCGGCAAAGCCCGCGCCTGGGTGTTCGCCGCGCAACGCGGCGACACAGCGGGCTTTCTCCGGCCCGTGTCGGTTTTCGGTGGCGAGTGCGCCCTCTAGATACTCGCCATCCCAGCGTATGCCGGTGCAGAGGGTGTCATCGAAGCCCAGTCGGCGGCCGATCTCCAGCACATACAGATCGGGACTCGCCGACAGCAGCACGAGGTGGTCGCCCTCGGCCCGATGCGCCTCAATGGCCGACAACGCGGTGCGTCGACAGAGTGTCCCTAGTCGCTGATCCAAGAACGCACGGGTTACCGCGGCGACCTCGGTGCGGGTCAGGCCCGCCATCACGGTGCGAATGCAGGCGCCTTTGAGACGGCCCCGATCCCGATCGACGGCGTAGCGCAGCAGGACCCAGGGCGCGCGCCACAGGTGCAGTAGGCGCGCTGGGTGGGCCTGCAACACCGCCCACAAATACGGCACCAGCGTGTCGTGCCAGGTGATGGTCCCGTCCAGATCGAAAATGGCAACGCCAAGCCCCGCGCGCGGCGTTGCCAAGCCCCGGTGCGGGGCCGCGCTCAAGCCGCGTGCCCGCGCGCCGCGAGCTGGCGCAATACGTACTGCAGGATGCCTCCGTGCCGGTAGTACTCCAGTTCCTTCGGCGTATCGATGCGCACGCGCGCGTTGAAGGAGATGACCGCGCCATCTTCGGCGGTGGCGATTACTTGTACGACTTTGGCGCCGCCGCTGTCCAAGCCCACCACGTGGAAGGTTTCGCGACCCGTCAATCCCAAGCTCGTCACACTCTGCCCGTCCGTGAACTGCAGGGGCAGCACGCCCATGCCGATTAAGTTGGAGCGGTGGATGCGCTCGAAGCTTTCGGCAATGACGGTGCGCACACCGAGCAGCATGGTGCCCTTGGCCGCCCAGTCGCGCGAGGAGCCCGTGCCATATTCCTTGCCGGCGAGCACGACTAACGGCGTGCCCTGCGCCTTGTACTGCATGGCCACATCGTAGATCGAACCGGCCGTTCCGGTCGGCAGGTGCACCGAGACGCCGCCTTCGGTGCCGGCCACCAAGAGATTGCGCAGGCGGATGTTGGCGAAGGTGCCGCGCATCATCACTTCGTGATTGCCGCGCCGCGCGCCGTAGGAGTTGAAATCCGTAGCTGCCACGCCGTGCTCTAAGAGATAGCGCGCCGCGGGGCTGGATTTGGAAATATTACCGGCGGGCGAAATATGATCCGTGGTGACGGAATCGCCGAGTACCGCGAGCGCACGCGCGCCTTCGATCGCGCCCACCGCGGCCGGGGTCATCGTCATGCCGTCAAAGTACGGCGGGTTACGCACGTAAGTCGACCCGGCCTCCCACTGATAGGCGGCACCGGCGGGCACCGCGATCGCGTTCCAGAGCGCATCGCCTTGGAAGACGCTGGCGTAGCTGTGCGCAAACATCGCGGTGTTGACACAAGAAGCGACGGCCGCTTGTACCGCGGCCGCACTGGGCCAGAGGTCTTTCAGGTAGACCGGCGCGCCCGTCGCGTCCGTTGCCAGGGGTTCCGTGGTCAGATCGATATCCATCGAACCGGCCAGTGCATACGCGACCACCAACGGAGGGGAGGCGAGGAAGTTCATCTTCACTTCCGGGTGGACGCGGCCTTCGAAATTGCGGTTGCCCGAGAGCACGGAGGCGGTGGTCGTGTCCGCCGCGCGTATAGCGTCCGAGATTTCCGGCTTGAGCGGCCCGGAGTTGCCGATGCAGGTCGTGCAACCGTAACCGACCGTATAGAAGCCCACGGCTTCCAGATCGCTCATGAGACCCGCTTTGTTCAGATAGTCCGTGACTACGCGCGACCCGGGTGCAAGCGAGGTTTTCACCCACGGCTTGGCCGTCAGGCCGCGCGCGCGCGCGGCGCGCGCCAAGAGGCCGGCCGCCACCAGCACCGTCGGATTGGAGGTGTTGGTGCAACTGGTAATGGCGGCAATGACAACGTGGTTGTCCTTGACGCTGTACTCGGTGCCGGCAACGGCCGCGCTGCCGGTGGCGGTCGGCGCCTGTGCCGCGCGCTCTACGGCGGTCTTTTGCACCGCCGCTTGCGAGACGCGCTTGGCGTCGGTGAGCAAGACGCGGTCTTGCGGGCGCTTCGGGCCTGCGATGGAGGGCAGGATGGTGCCCAGATCCAGCGTCAGCACTGCGGTGTAGTCCGCCTCGGGCATGCCGTGGGTACGCCACAGTCCGTTGGCGCGGGCATAGGCTTCGACCAAAGCGACCTGCTCGGCCGGGCGGGCCGTCAGTTCGAGATAACGCACCGTCTCTTCGTCGATCGGGAACACCGCGATGGTGCTGCCGAATTCCGGCGACATGTTGCTGATCGTGGCGCGATCGGCCAAGGGCAACGCGGCGAGGCCATCGCCAAAGAACTCCACGAACTGATCGACCACGCCTTGCTGGCGCAGCAGTTGCGTGATGGTGAGCACCAGGTCGGTCGCGGTGGTGCCGGGCGGCAACGCACCGGTGAGCCGAAAGCCAATGACTTGGGGAATCAGCATGGTGACCGGTTGGCCGAGCATCGCCGCTTCCGCTTCGATGCCGCCTACGCCCCAACCGACCACGCCGAGGCCGTTGATCATGGTGGTGTGTGAATCGGTGCCGACCAACGTGTCGGGATAGGCCCACGCGCCGTCGGCTCCGTCTTGACTGAACACCACGCGCCCCAGGTGCTCCAGGTTGACCTGGTGGACGATGCCGGTGTTCGGCGGTACCACTTTAAAATTATTGAACGCGGTCTGGCCCCAGCGCAGGAACGCGTAGCGTTCGCCGTTGCGGCCAAATTCAATGGCGGTGTTGTGCGCCAGCGCATCGGCCGCGCCGTATTCATCCACCTGCACCGAATGATCGATGACCAACTCGGCCGGTGCGAGCGGATTGACGCGCTGCGCGTCGCCGCCGAGTCGCACGATCGCTTCGCGCATGGCTGCGAGGTCGACAATGCAAGGCACACCCGTGAAGTCTTGCATGATCACGCGCGCCGGCGTGAAGGCAATCTCATAGGACGGCAAGGCCTTCGGATCCCAACGCAGTACTGCCTCGATGTCCGCGCGCGTCACGTTCACGCCATCCTCAAAGCGCAGCAGATTCTCGAGCAGAATCTTCAGCGAGTAGGGCAGGCGACTCAGATCATGGCCCGGGATCGCGGGCAGGTGGTGATAGGCGTATTGGCGGTCGCCTACATGGAGCGTGGCGCGGGTCTTGAAGCTGTCGGTCATGGATCCTCCGGAGTAACCGGTCAATTATATCTTTGCGCTGCAACAAAACCTAACGGATCACAGCCCCGCCTAAGCATTCCTCACCCTGATAGAAGGCAGCGTATTGGCCCGGGGCAACCGCGCGCAGTGCTTGCGGCAGCGTCACGGTCGCGCCGTCGGCATTCCAGACGACGTCGGCGGGGACTGCGCGCTGACGGTGCCGAATCTGGATCTCGCCCGCAAAGGTGGCGGCCGGTGGGTCCGTGAGCCATTGCACGGGGCCGGTGCGCAAGGCGTGGCTCGACAACAGCGGGTGGTCGACGCCTTGCACTACAATCAAGGCGTTACGGGTGGGGTCTTTGGCGGCGACGTACCAGGGCAAGTCGGGGAGGCCCTGGCGACCGCCGATCCCTAAGCCGCCGCGTTGGCCCAGCGTATGGAACATCAGGCCGCTGTGGGTGCCGACCTGGACCCCCTCCGGCGTTTCGATCGGTCCCGGGGACGGCGTCAGATACTGGGCGAGAAACGCCCGGAAAGGCCGCTCGCCGATAAAACAGATGCCGGTGCTGTCGGGACGCTCCGACACCGGCAGGCGCGCTTCGCGCGCCAAGGTGCGCACCGCGCTCTTCTCGAGCTGCCCCAGCGGAAAGAGCGCACGACTGAGCGCACTGCGGGGCATCTGGTGCAGAAAATAACTCTGATCTTTGTGGGCATCGACCGCGCGCAGCAGGCGCAGCCCACCGGGTCGGTGCTCGATCCGCGCGTAGTGGCCAGTGGCCAGATACGCACCGCCCAAGCGGTCCACGTAGGCCAAGCAGGCGCCGAATTTTACTTCCCGGTTGCACAGGATATCGGGGTTGGGGGTGTGTCCAGCGGCATAGCCGGCCAGAAAGTCGGCGAAGACCCGTTCGCGGTATTCGGCCGCAAAACTGACCCGATGCACTGGAATATTTAGCGCCTCGGCCACGCTACGCGCAGCCTGCCAATCCGCGGCCGCGGTGCAGTAGCCGTCCTCATCTTCGGCCCAATTGGTCATGTGCAACGCTTCCACGTCGTGACCGGCCCGCAGCAGTAGCAGCGCCGCGACCGCGGAATCGACGCCGCCGGAGAGGGCAATAATGGTGCGAGCGCGCATAGGCTAATTATACGGGGTCAGATGGCGATCGCTGCCTCTTCGTTGGCGGGGCTCGCTTGCCAGAGGGGTTCGAAATGCGCCAGATGGGTGCGTGCTGCCGCCGGGTTTTCCAGCGCGTACATACCGCGCCAGTCCCCGGCGTCCAATCGTATTACGGTCGCCGCTGCATCGGCGACCAGATAGCTTGCCGCGGGAGTGGGCAAGTAGTGGGGGATCACGCGCACCTCAAACGAGGTGGATAACTTGCGCGATAGGCAAAACAGGGCGTGCTGCGGGCCGGGCTGCGCCTCGGCTGCGGTGAGCAGAATGCGCACGCGGGTGTAGCGCGGCGCCAGAATAAAGCGCTGTAGCGCCGCCAGCACGCTCGGATGCTCGTACAGTTCGGCCTCCAGGCGGGGGGAGACGATCGTGATGCGCCGTTCAGCGCGGCCAATCACGGCCGCAAGCGCGCAGCGCGCATCCGCAAGGGTGGCGAACACCAATCGCGGCGCGATCGGTCCGAGCACGGGCGTCAGGGGCGTAATCGACATACTCGCCGGTCCAGCAGGGCCCCCGCTGTTGGGGTGTGGATCGCCAACTTAGACCGCCGTGCTGCCGATGCCCTACACACTCCGTCACAGTTCTAGACAGCCAGATCAGACGTCCCGGGCAAGCGCCGACGCCAGACCCAGATAGCTGGCCGGCGTCAACGCGGCCAAACGCGCCCGTGCTTCCGACGGGATGGGCAGTGTGGCGACAAAGGCGCGCAGGGCGGCCCCGTCGACGCGTTGACCGCGCGTCAGCTCCTTTAAGCGTTCGTAGGCATTCGGGACGCCATAGCGGCGCATCACGGTCTGGATCGCCTCGCCCAAGACTTCCCAGTTCTGATCCAGTTCGGTGGCCATCTGCACCGGATCGGCCGCCAGACGGCTGAGACCCTTGTCCAGCGACTTGTAGGCCAACAGCGCGTGGCCGAGGGCGGGACCTAAGTTGCGCAAGACGGTCGAATCCGTGAGGTCCCGCTGCCAGCGCGAGACCGGCAGCTTTTCCGCGAAAAAACGCAGCAAGGCGTTGGCAAGACCGAGATTGCCTTCCGCATTCTCGAAGTCGATGGGATTGATTTTATGCGGCATGGTCGAGCTGCCGACTTCGCCGGCGACGGCGCGCTGACGGAAATAGCCGATCGAAACGTAGCCCCACACATCGCGTGAGAAGTCGATGAGGATGGTGTTGAGGCGGGCCAGCGCATCGCAGTACGCGGCAATCCAGTCGTGCGGCTCGATCTGGATTGTGTATTCGTTCCAGTCGAGCCCGAGTGCGCGCACGAACCGTGCACTCGCACCGCGCCAGTCCAGATCGGGGTAGGCGGCGAGGTGGGCGTTCCAGTTGCCCACCGCGCCGTTCATTTTGCCGAGCGGCTCGACCGCATTGAGCGCGTCCAGGCCACGGCCGAGGCGCGCGGCCACGTTGGCCAACTCCTTGCCCAGGGTGGTCGGGCTCGCGGCCTGCCCATGCGTACGCGACAGCATGGGCACAGCGGCCTGCGCATGGGCCCGCTCGACCAATTCGCCGCGCAAACGCTGCAATGCGGGCACCAGTACTTCCCGACGCGCCCGCGACAGCATGAGCGCGTAGGCCAGGTTGTTGATGTCTTCCGAAGTACAGCCGAAATGCACGAATTCCAGTTGCGCCGGGGTCGCCCCGGCGCTCGCAAGCCGTGCGCGCAGGTAGTATTCGACCGCCTTCACGTCGTGGTTGATGGTCGCTTCGGTGGCTTTGACCGTGTGCGCTTCCTCGGGACCGGCCTCGCTCGCCAAGGCAGCAGCCTCGGCCAGCACCGCAGGGGTGACTTGCGCCAACTCCGGCAATTGCAGGTCCACGACCAGAAAACGGAACCATTCGGCTTCGACGCGCACGCGATGCCGGATCAGGGCGGCCTCGCTGAACAGGGCGCGCAGTTCGCGTACGTGCGGCGCGTAGCGGCCATCGATAGGGGACAGGGCGTCGAGGCTCGCAGCAAGGGTGGCGCGATCGGTCACGGGGAACCTACCAGTAGATCGAATAAACCCCAGTCTATCACCGCGCCCCGGGGTGGCGTCGGCCCCGCGGGTCGGTTGGGCTGCTCGGCGTGCACCGGGTCCGCCAGTCGGCGCAGACGGCGGCACCGATGCCCAGATTTGTTACCCTCCCCGCCCTCCCGCCCACGCCCGGCGTCGAGCAACAGGGGGCGTGCCGGCACAGGCTGGTACGGTAAACGGTTTTTCGAGCGCGTCACCGGACAGTCTGCGGCGCGTTGCTAAGGCAGGAACGAGTGGCTGAACCCCGACAACTGGAACGTATGGCGCTAGAGGGTCTCTGCATGGGCCTCGTGGAGGTCATCGCAGCCTGCATTGTCGTCGCCACGAGCAACTCGTTGGTGATGGTGGCCGAGCTATTCAGCGGTTCTTTTGAGTTTATCTCCGTTGTCTTCATCTATATGGCGGCGCGCACCCTGCGGCGTGACAAGTGCGGCCTGTACAACTACGGCATCGGCAAGTTTGAGAACATTGGCAGCCTGTTTGTCGGCCTTTTCATGGTGGTGGGCATTCTGATCCTAGTGCCCGAAACGGTGCTGCGGATGCGCCACCCGGCCCAAGTCACGGGCATCACGATTTGGGTGGCGGTGGGACTGGCCGCCCTGTTCTTATGTGCCAATGCGCGCGCGGTGGCCGTGTCGCGCAGGGCCCGGCGGGAGAATCCAGCGCCCATCGTGCAGGCCTACGCCCAGATTTACGTCGTCAAATCGCTCATGGACAGCGTGGTGTTTGCAACGCTGATTGTGACGCTTTCGGTGCACGCGGTCTGGGTCGAGTACTTGGACGCGGTCGCCGCGGTGGTGATTGTGCTCATTATGATCTACAGCGCTTGGGACCTGATTCGCCATGCGATCCGGGACCTGCTGGACCAGTCGTTGGCCGAACCGCTGCAGTTGTTGATCACTAAGGCGTTGGTGACCCATTTCGACGCCTATTCGGCCCTGCACGAAGTGCGCTCGCGCAGTTCGGGGCGCGCGGTGTACATCGAGATCTTCCTCGGCTTCGAGCCGTCGATGACGATCGGCGCGGTGCAGCCCGTGCTAGACGACCTGCGCGATGCCCTCCAGGCGCAGATCCCGCACTCGACGGTATTGGTGAATGCCCGAGCGAGCCCGTCCCTCGCTTAAGTGGCGCGCGCGCAACGCCGCGGGTATGTCCTGCGCTCGATTTCTGTTCGAATGCGACCGCAAAACGGGGGTGGGTGTTGCTAATCCCCCGCAGGGTGTAGGATTGTTACGGTCTCGCAACCAACCGATGCGCGCATGGCCCGGCCGGTAGTGGCGGTGGGGGGATTGTATGTTTGTGACGGTGGTCAATGGTGGACGGGGATGCCCGCCACAGGACAGTTCCCAACCGACCGTGGTGCAGGGCGAGCGTACCGTTGCGCCGCTCGGCCTTGCGCTGCGATCCCTCGGGATCGGCCGGACGGCCTAGTCCGTCTGCGCACACCAACTTTTTCTCAGCCCGGCGGTACTTAGTGCAAGAAGAGGACGCATTATTGGTTCGGCGCAGCCTTGCAGGTGAGCGAGGCGCTTTCGATCTCCTCGTGGTTCGCTACCAGAAGCCCGTTTACAACGCGGCCCTGCGTATGTTGCACCACCGCGAGGATGCTCGGGATGCTGCCCAAACTGCGTTTCTCAAGGCCTACGAACACCTGGGAAAGTATGACCACGGCTATCGTTTCTACAGTTGGCTGTACCGCATTGTGCTCAACGAGGCCATTGATGTCCTTGGGCGGCGCAAAGGTACCGACAGCAGCGCAGTCGAGATCGTGGATGAAGCGCCCGGCCCGGAAGCTATTGCCTCGGGCGATCAGTCTTTGCAGGCCTTGGAGCAGGCACTGCAACGGCTTCCCGCGGAGCAGCGCGCAGTGATTGTGCTACGCCACCATCTACAACTCAGTTACGAAGCGATGGCCGAAACGCTCGGGCTGCCCGAGAAGACCGTGAAATCCCGCTTGTACGACGCCCGTCAGGCGTTGCGGGTCTTGCTGCGTGACGAAAGGGTGGTCTGAGATGACCGACGCCGCCATCATTGCACTGATGTACGCCGACATCGACGGCGAACTGGAGGGCGAGGGGCGTGCCGTGCTGGCACGGCGCTTGCTCGAGGATCCCGAGTGCCGGGCGCTGTACAACGAGCTGCAGGGGCTGTGCCAAAGGCTCGATGCGCTGCCGCTGGCCGCCGTGCCGGACGATTTGCGCACGACGGTGCTGGCCCAGTTACCGGCCCCACCGCTGCGGGCACGCACGCCGCGGCTGGTGCCGCGATTCAGTGGCCAGCGTCTGGCTGCGGTGGCGGCTGGCGTAGGCGTCTTGGTGGGGATGGCCGCTTGGTTGCATGCGGGTTCCTTGGGGCGAGCGGGCACTGCGGAAATGGCCGGCACCATGTTGGCCTACGCACCGACGCGGACCACGCGGTTGGTCAGCGCGCCGTTGCCGCCTGCCGTGGGTGCCGGTCGGGTGGCACTGGTGCGCACTGCGGCGGGTTTGGCGTTGGCCCTCGAGGTCGATGCAGAGCACCGATCCTTCGAGTTGCAGGTCAGCGATGCGGCAGGCCCGGTGGCGCTGGGCGCCCCCATCCCTGCGGCGGGCTTCCCGAATGGGGTACGGCCGCTGCCGGCTACGGTCAGCAGCGCGGCGCCGTTCACCGTGTCTTTTCGCAGCCAAGATCAGCTGCTCGGTACCGTGGTACTGGACGGCAAGAGCGGCCGATGACACGATTGACCAACTTTTTTGCGCGACTAGCGTACTTGGTGTAGATGCAGAGACAATGACGTTTGGCGACCGATAACCTAGCTTAGTCGGGACGCGCAAGTTGCTTGTAACGATTCTGATTTAACCGATTTATTTTTTATCCTAGAAGGGAGAAGACGATGACGAAAACCAACAAACTGTGGACCCTAGCCGCGCTCTGCGCCTTCGCCCTGACTGGGGCTGCTTGCTCGCAGAGCGATTCGAATTCGGCCACCAGTGGCGCGGCCGGTACGATCGTGGCGGCGAAGCGCACCGCGGTTGCCGATACCGAAACGGCGGCGCCTGCAGCGACCGACAGCGCAGCCGAAGCGGCGGCCGCGGAAGCGGCGAAGGGTGCCGCAACGGCGACCAATACCAGCCAAGCCGATGCGGAAGCCGCGGTGGGCGCTGGCGGTAGCAATGGCTCGGACAAGAAGGGCAAGGGCGACGGCGCTTCGCATCGTCATACCTTCAAGCGCTAAGCGGGCTGTGGGCGCTGACTATAACTAACCAAGAGAGTGTTATGCACGTGAAAGGCATCTGGATGGTGGCGGCGATGGGCGTGTTCGCGCTTGCCGGCGTCGGTTGTTCGAAGAGCGAGTCCGGCGCGGCGGGCACGATTGTGGCTGCCAAGCGGACGGCGGTCGCCGATACCGACACGGCCCTCCCGGCTGCGACGGATGCCTCTAGCGCGGCCGATGCGGCCGCGGCGGCTGCGGCGAAGGGCGATGCCACGGCGACCACGACCAATCAGGCGGACGCCGAGGCGGCTAGCAATACCGTCGGCGACACGAAGAATGGCGTGAGTGACAAAAAGCGCCGGCAGATCAGGCGGTAAACGGTTCGGTTTCTCTAGTGATCATTAGTCAGTCCATACGGGAAAAAAGCACATGAAGACGAATGCAATTGGGGTCCTCGTGGCGATGAGCGTGTTCGCGTTCACCGGCGCGGGTTGCTCGAAGAACGAGGCGGGTTCGGCGGCGATCACCGGCGCGGCCGGCACGATCGTGGCGGCGAAGCGCACCGCGGTTGCCGATGCGGAAACGGCGGCGCCTGCAGCGACTGACAGCGCAGCCGAAGCGGCGGCCGCGGAAGCGGCGAAGGGTGCCGCAACGGCGACCAATACCAGCCAAGCCGATGCGGAAGCCGCGGTGGGCGCTGGCGGTAGCAATGGCTCGGACAAGA